>Ga0209710_1000982_pt1 | contig 23008 bp, 30 predicted proteins | sample ArcticOcean_MG_C_5_FD_187436 | JGI IMG/M metagenome (GOLD analysis project Ga0209710, IMG submission 187436) | Marine microbial communities from western Arctic Ocean - ArcticOcean_MG_CB4_138 (SPAdes) (version 2) | ecosystem: Environmental > Aquatic > Marine > Oceanic | place: Arctic Ocean...
ATCAACAGTAATAGAACCTACAATGGTGCTACCATCAATTAATCTAACCATACGATAATCTGTTTTTTTAGTCATATTAATATTTAGTCTTTTAGGTTAACGTTGTGTATTTCATATTCAAATTCTTACTTTCTTTTATTCATAAACTCTGGATAAGCATTGCCAGTACCTTCATACATATCAGAGCCAACAAGTTCTTCTTCTTTGCCTACCCTAATACCAATTGTCTTGCCTAGTATAAACCACACCGCATATGATGTTGTAAACACAAAGCCACCGATAATACCAATACCATATAGTTGTGCTAGTATTGTTCCATCAATGTTAAAGATAGGAACTAATAGTAATCCAATTATACCTGCAATACCGTGTACAGAAATAGCACCAACTGGATCGTCAATTCCCCACTTCTCAAGTAAAGTCATAGAAACTGGAATTAAAATTCCACCTAATAGTCCGTATAGTATTGCAAACTCTGGACTTGGTGATAGGGGGTCAGCAGTAATAACAACTAGTCCTGCTAATGCACCGTTTAGTGTTACGTTAAGTACAACTCGTTTTGTCCATAGTTTAGATACAATCATTGCACCTAACAATCCACCTGAGGCAGCCATGTTAGTGTTTACAAAGATTTTACCTAATGCTTGTGCATCAGATATAGTATCAAATTTTAATTGTGATCCTCCATTAAAGAAAAACCAACCAAGCCATAGGATTAACGTACCTAGTGCAACCAGTGGCATATTGTTTCCTGGAATATTCTTTGGATTGCCATGTTTATCATACTTGCCATCACGAGGTCCAATTAATAATACAGCCGCAAGTGCCGCACTTGCACCAGCCATGTGAACAATGCCAGAACCAGCAAAATCAATAAATCCTAGTCCACTTAAAAATCCACCTCCCCAAGTCCATTGACCTTCTAGTGGATAAATCACTGCCGCAAATACTGTTGAGAATATCAAGAATGACCATAACTTTTTACGTTCTGCCACTGCTCCTGAAACAACAGACATTGCAGTTGCAACGAATACCATTTGGAAAAAGAAATCAGCATAGATGGCATGACCTTCTGGCTCAACCCATCCATACATAATTTTATAACCGCACAACAAGAACGCAATACTTGCTACTGAAAACAATGCTACGTTCTTGGTTAATATTTCTGTAACATTTTTGGTTCTTACTGAACCTGCTTCAAGAGCAGTAAATCCTGCCGCCATCCACATAACCATTGCACCTGATATCAAAAAGAATACTGTGTTTAATGCATAGTCTAATTCGTTCATTATTTATCTCCTTCTATTTTTTCTTTTAGGTTAACGTTATGTATTTCATATTCAAATTCTTCTTCAGTATAAATGTTGATTCGTTCCTGAAAGTGTTTTAAAGTATAATTCTCTTTTGACTTATAAATTAAATCATCCGATATATCATATAAAGTGGCATTAACTTTATTATCTCCTAGTCTTAAACCTCTACCGATTGATTGTAGATTTCTTATTCTGCTTTTAGAAGGACTCGCAAAGATTATATTATGTAAATTCTTAATGTTAATACCAGTAGAAAAAGTACCATAACTTGCTACAATAATAGCATCATTTTCGTTCTCAACTATGGCTCTTGCCTTTTCTCTTTCTTCTGTTTCTACGCCACCATATATATAAAAAACCTTTCGATTTTCTTCCGCTTTTTCTTCAATAATCTTATGTAAATTTTTACCATGTTTTTCTACAAGTTGAAATAATATTAAAGTATTACCTTTCAGTTTAAGTGCTAGATTACGAATAAAATTATTTCTAGGTTTACTACCTACAAGATAATCTATCTCGTCTTGATATTTACCATTTGACACAATTTTAGAATTGGCTTCACTGTGTTTAAGAATTAAACATCTAACCACTAGATTACTTAACTGTTTCTTATCCATTAACTTTTTAGTTGTAGTTACCTTATTAACAGCGCCGAATAGTCCTTCTAATACTAACTTATGTGTATGAGCACCATCTAATGTTCCTGTAAGACCGATACGATATTTACAATCAATAAGTTTAGTCATAATTTCTGTTAATGATTTTGATTTAAATAGATGTGCCTCGTCACCAAACACAACACCAAATTGTTTAAAGTATTCTTTTGGCAACTTATATAAACTTTGCCATGTAGATATCAACACTTTTTTATTAGTTTGATTTGAATATCCGCTATATAATCTATGACAATACTTCTTTACATTCCAACCATATGATTCAAAATCGGTATACATTTGTTCTACTAATGATGTTGTAGGAACAATTAAAAGTATTCTACTATTGTGCTGTTCTTTGATTAGATGAGTGTAGTATCGTATTAAGGAATATATGATGAATGACTTGCCTGATGCAGTAGGACTTACTAGCAACGCCCTATTGCGTTTTAAACTATGATATATGGCGTCTATCTGATAATCTCTTGCTTGAAATTTTTGCCCTAAACTATTAGAAAATTTAGTTACCGTTCCTTTGTCAACCTTGTTATCTATCTCTATACCTTTACCAGCAACTATGCTATACCCTCTTTCATCTGCAAAGGCTTTGATATATGGATATAGTCCAAAGTATATCTCTTTCGTCTTTTGTGAAAACAATCTTATCTTGCCATCCCACATTCTATTTCGAAATGCTGGCATAAATTTGTATCCTGGTACATAGAAAGTAAAAAACTCCGATATCTCTCTTTGTATATCAGGCTCAGTTATTACTGTAATGTAAACTTCATTTACCTTTTCTATAATAAGAAGATTAGAATTATCTTTATTCATAATTTACATAACCCAAGTCATAATGCTATATCTAACACCACTAGTAACTTTTTTAACTTCATGTGGATACATAAAGTTTGACGGAAACACTACAGCAGAACCCTTGCCTTTATCAATTGTTTCACCACACAATGTAAATTCACCACCATCATAATCTTCGTTTAGAAATATTAAAGATGTTATATGTGGATAACCTTGTTTTTGCCCATGACTATGATGAATATTATCTATATGTTCTTTCATAAACCCACCAGTTTCATAACAGTTAATTCTAAAATGTGTATATTCTTGAACCTTTATTTTATCATGTACACTAACATAATCATTGACCGTTTTTTCAAAACCTTTTTGTAAAGTTTCGTAAAACTTATCTTTTGGTCCAATCCAATAATCTTTCATCTCAACTTTAGATGTGCCTGTGTTGCTATTTGTTGTTGTAAAGGTAGATGTTTTCCACCCCTTAAAGTGGTCTTTATTGTAGTAATTAATTATATTATCACAGGTAGTTGAATCTAATAATTTTGGATAACAAAATATAAAGTTAGAAATTTCCTGATTGGAATTCATGGTGTTCTCCTAATTGACCTCTTATCTGTATATTCCATGATATACTTATACGATTACTCGTTGATAGATTTGTAGGTACCCAATGTACTAACCATGAAGGGAAGATTATTATTCGATTTGTTTTTGCTTTATAATGTAATAGATTTGTATTGTTATTATCGATTTTTTTTCTTGGTAGTATAACGCCTGCACCTGGTCTTGGGTCCTGAAAAGTAATACCTGGTGTAGTTTCGCCAGCGTCTAAATAAAAAACGCCACTTAAAAAATTGTTTGAATGAGTATGAGGCTGATGAGTTTCATGTTGTTTTAATACATTGGCCCACATATCAGTTATTTCTATTTCATCTGCCTTATAATTTAACTTATCAAGTATTTCAAAACTTGACTTACTAACCTCTCTAGTGAAATCTTTAAAAATATCCATCTTATCTAAATTCGGACTTGATTGCCAATTAGGTCTTTTATCTCTTATATATTGATCTAACACTTCACCTTTCATAGTATAAATTATATCAGGACTAATGAAATCGTCCTTAATGAAAAGATGTGTTGAGAATATTTCTTGATGTTCCACTATATGGCACCACTAGTGAATTTCTTCCACTCAATAGCGTTTTTAATTAGGAATGTTCTATTATTAATACTTCTTAATACTTGTTCAAGATACTTAACTATTTGATTTTGATATGCAACCTTTTGATCTGCTTTTTGTAAATCTGAATCTGAATCCATATAGATATGTACATCTGATTTTAATACCTTTATGTCAAAAGGCTTTAAAATATATACAGCTGCATCTGCCTTGCCTGTATAATATTCCCATTTATCTCTTAACATACTTTTATGCTCATATTCTGATTTCTTTAATAGTAAAGAAAACTTATTAAAGTATTGTAAATATTTGTTATGTAGCAAAGGTATCTTAATTGATTCAGCATCTAATTCTGTATCATCTAATTTAAAATCCCTATCAACTGATTTTTGTAATTCTTCTAATGTCATAATGATATTATATCACCTTTTCGGTTAATTGTAAAGCATCTGTGCCATTTTTTCTTGTGTTATATATTTTAGATTAGCACACGAACTCCATTCGGGTATTTCGGAAGCGGTAAAATCACCAGGAGTATCGCTGTTTACCTTATAGAATTGCACTTTGCTAAACTTATCAAAGGTATTCTTATGTTGTAGTATCCAGTTATATGTTTCATCTGGATTATTAGGATTCATTGCCAATGCGTCTTTCTTAGAATAACCTTTTGTACCTGCATACAAGTTATTGATTTTATCATTATCAGAATATAGATCATGTCCTACAATGAATACTGTTTCAGCACCCAAATCACAGGCAAGATGTACTGAACGACTACCTGTTGCATAGGCAAATCCATCTACATCTGGTTCTATACTTTTAACAGGACCTTGCTTTTCTTTCACTTCGGTCACATATGCAATTCCTAAATTCTTTCCTTTAACTGCTGTAAAAACTCCATCGGCACCATGATAAACACATTCATTTCCCCCTTCGGTGGCGTCGGAATCAATTTTTGTTTTACAAGAGCGTAGCATCTCCATTGCAACCATATTCGGTATTGGAGTCCAATAACCTAAATACGCTTTCATATTGTTAAGATTTGCCTTACGATATATCTCATGGGAAATTCTTGAATCTACTGCCACTAATATGTCAGGAGTGAAGTCACGATAGATAGCATTACAACCTATTACAGTTGCATACTTTTTCATTTTTTCGAGATCTAAGCCTTGTCTTGATTGCCCATTACCCAGGCAGACTGCTATTTTGTTCCATGTTAAAGTCTTCATCACAAATCATCCTATATTTTTGTACTATGTATTATGAAGTAGAAATTTGTGCAATTTCGTAATACATATAATTAAAACTTGCTTGTACTTGTAAGTAGTCAACGTCACTTGCCTTAATATCATAAGACAATGACCCTAAAGAGATGGGATAAACATTTTGAAATCTTATTTCAGTTTTAGCAATATTCTTACTGTTTAAAACTATTAAAGTTGCGTCTGAATATATACCACCTTCGTCAAGAGGTTGTTTAATAGATGTTCCTGTTGCAACTGTACTTGCTGTTGTTCCTGGAAATCTATCAGCACTTGTTCCTTGTAGATCTGCAAATTGATTGTGATTTTGTGGAAATCCTAGACCTGTAATCCAGTCGTGTATCTCTTTGTAGTTATTTAAATTTTCATCAACAAGAAACGAAACATCTAAAGTTTGATAATTTACTTTATCTCCTGCACCAGCAATGTCTTTTAATGGTGTTTCTTGATTAGTCGATCCTAAAGAAATACCAGGTATGTTTGCTGTTTGTACAAAAAACTCAACCTGTGGAAGTTTAGACATTTTAAATCTAAACTGAATAGGACTTGCATAGTCAAATTTATCTGGCTCTCTATCGAGTATATTTGTTGTTGTCATAATATTTTGCCTTTATTTTTACCTTGCTTAATCATATATTTTTGTGTTCCATTTGCACCAATCTCTACTTCTTTACGAGAAAACTTAAACATCTTCATTTCTTTAGCATCTTGAAATTTTCTTTGAACATAATCTAAAACTTTTTGTTTGTTAATTTTATCTCTATCCATTACACCCTCTTTATTAAATTAAAATTAGGTGCGTTCCTTCAGCTTATGCTTACTACCGTCTTGTATAGTTTTACAAGATGAACGTATATTACTATTTATATGTTTTTATTGATGCCATCCTAGATCTTCTATTTTTTCACTATTGCAATTCGGACACTGCCATTCGCCATCTTCATCTGGTAACACTAAATCTGGTGGTGTACCTTTCCATGTGCAATCATAACAATACCAGTTCCACTCTTTCATATAACTATTTATGTAAGCATTAGGCTAAAAAAAAAGGGTGCCGATTAAAGCACCCTTTTAAGATAGTAACTCTACTTTAGAAGTAGAAAGTAACCTTACATTATATTCGTTACCTTCGTTCTTCTGTAATAAACGTTTTGATCACCAGCTGCAGGTGACGTTAAGTCAATTGCACCTAGACCGTTAGAAGTTGCGAAAGGATTTGCAACCATACCGTACCTGGTTTTGAACCCAATTTTCGGTTGGAAGCTATCTTGACCAACTGCACGTACCATTTGTAATGGAACGTAAGGACAATAGAAAATACCACTGTCGTATGGTGAAGCACCTTTGTAACCTACAACGTAGAATTGTGATGCAGAAACGTTAGCACTGTATGGATCAATGTAAACTCTAAATTTACCATTTAATACACCAGCGAAAGTGTTTCCTGTATCATCAACGTTTAGATTAGTAGCAAGAGCAGGAGCGTAATCTAATACACCACTCATTTGAAGTGCCGAAGCAACATCAGCTGAACAGATAATTATATTACCTTTTCCTCTTCTTGTTTGTTGACCAATTGCATTAGCATCTCTCTCTAATTGAAATAATAGTCCTTTGAATTTCTCAACTGACCATCTACCATTAGAGTCTGTGTCTAAGTCAAATATACCAGCAGTAGTAACATTAACTTGAGCACCAGCTTTTGCAGTAGTGTAGATTGTTCTAACAACTTCTCTATTGATTTCCGCAAGGATTTCAGAAGAAAGAATGTTAGCAAGTTCTGTTTCAGCATCTAAACCATGGATTGCTTTTAAGTCTTGAGCAAGTTCCATAGTGTATTCTGCTTTAAGAGCTCTTGATTTTGCAGTAACCGTAACTTTATCGATTGAGAAAGCCATTTCAGCAAACTCGTCAGTACCATCGCCAAGCGTTTCTGCTTGAGCAGTAGTCATACCATCACCAGTAGTGTAAGCACCAGCAGCAGGACTATCGTTTAAAGTTGCAGGGTTAGTACCAGCTTGTGCAGATGTAGAACCTGAACCGCCAGCAGCATCTCTTGATGAGAAGTCTGAATCAGCTTCGTCAAATAATGCTTCAGCACCAGCTTGTGTACCAAATCTGGATTTCATAGCGAAGATAAGACCAGTTGGTCCAGTCATCGGTTGAACACCACAGATGTCATAAGCAATAAGATTAGGCATTGCTCTTCGAACAAGTGATATTAAAACAGGATCCCAATTGTCAATTGAAGCACTAGTTGCGTTAGCCGGTGCAGCTTCTGACATAAATGATCTGTCTTCTCTAACTGCTTTTTCTTGGTTTTCCAAGATAACAGTTGTTACAGCTCTTTTGTATGCGTCACCGATTTTTGGTAAATCAGGATGCTCCAATACTGGCTGCCATTTGTTTTGTAATGTTTCAGTAAGATACATTTTTATCTCTCCTAGTTATTAATTAATTAAATCTTTACAGATTTAAGGTTTTTAGTAATAGCGGCTGTATATGCAGCCATAGCATCGGTACTGCTCTCAATTGGAGCGTTAGCCGCAACTGCGTCAACCTCATCTGCTTTTGATGTAGCTTCAGCAATTCTTGTTTTAGGGAAGTAAGATTCTTTAATCGTTTCTAACTTTTCCTTAAACTTTTCTGCACTATCGTACTCAACATTTTCGGCCATTGAATTAAATTTCTCTTTTTCTGTATCAGCTAAATCGCTTGACACTTCGTCAATTATTTTAACTTTCTCAGCTTCAGATACTTTTTTGCTTAACACAACATTTTTTTCAAATTGTTCGTTAAGTTTTTCTTCAAGTTTTTTTGCTTGATTTGTTAAGTCATCAAGTACATTGTATTTTTCTTCAGGAACATCAATATAATGTTCTTTGAATAAATCTTTAAGACCAGTAATGAAGTCTTCAGCAATCTCAGTTCTTATTCCTCTTTCAACTGCTAATTCATTTTCTTTCATCCATTCTTCAACAACATAGTTTAGGTATGAATCAACTTTTTCGACCATAGCTTCTTTTACTGTTTCAGTTTCTTTTGAAAGTTTTTCTTCGTACTTCGCCTCAAGGATTTTAGTTTGTTCTTGGATTCTTGTTTTAACAGCAGTTTCAAATATTGTCGCAGCTTTTTCTTTAAATTCTTCAGATAAGTCAGCGTCACTTGAAACTAATGCCTTAACGTCAGCAGTTAAATCTATTTCTAAATTGTCAGTAGTTTCTTCAGTTTTAACTTTAACTTCTTTTTCTACTTCTTCTTCTTTAACAGATGTGCCAGATTTACTATCTTTTGATAATGAACCATCTTTGGCATTTTTTAGTGCTGGATCCGATGTGTTTTGTTTCGCTTTTGAAACGGTAGCACTATCAGTTGGTTTTACAACTGCCGCACCCATATCAACTGCGTCATTTTTAAGGTGAGTAGGTTCAGCAGGAGCAGCATTTGCTACAGCAGCATTTACTTTTTCTTCTACTTTTTCTACATCATTTTTAATGTCAGACATTCGGTCTCTCCTTGATTATTATATTAATAAAAATTTATAAATTTTTAATGTTACTATTATTTATACAATCTACCTTTTTTATACCATTCGCAAATAAGTTATTCCGCGTAGGTTATTTCATTTTAGATAAAAAGTCGTTAAAAATAGAGGCTTTCTTTTCTGCCAAATCGGCACGTTTAGTATTCTCTATTTGTTTTTTGTATTGTTCAACTTCAATACTTTTCAGCATTCCGTTGTCCCATATCCATTCTTTGCCTTCCATTATGCCTTCAACGAAAGCATCTGGAGCGCTAGGATCTGCAACTATATCAGCCGCAGTAGCAAGGTAAAAATCTCTTCCAACTGTACCGTTAGATATTGATCCCATACCTCTTGATGACACACCTAATTGAGCACCTTCGTCAATTAAATTCTTAACGATTTTACCGTAAGGAGTATCCATGATTTTGGCTTCACCTATAAAGTTTCTACCTTCTGGTTTTAAACTTGTAATCATGTGTGAAACTCTTTCTAAGTTAACTGTTGGTCCATCTGGATGTCCTAGTTCACCGAAAGCACGTTTCTTGGTTATGAATTGTTCGTTATATCTTTTAACTTCTTTAGCAAGAGTTTCAACAGGATAAGTACGACCGTTACGGTTCTTAATATCCGCTTGCATAAAAATACCTCGTATCTTGTATTGTTTAACACCAGAAGCATTTGCTTCTGTTAATACTTCGATATCTTCTATTGTTTCTGTTATTAACTTCATGTTATCTCTCCGCCTTGTTTTTATTGTAAACTTTATCTACAATTCCTTGTTTAACTTCTTCTTGTTTAACTTTATACTTTTCAGCAAATGCCATCTTAAATTTTTCTGCAAGTTCACTTTTACTTTTAGTACCTACAATTCTTTCTAATATCTGTCTTGTGTTATCTTTACTCATATTATCTTATCTCAATAATGATAGTATAGTTATCTCCTGCAACAAATCCTTTTGTTGAAAGTAATACATCGCCAGCAGGACTTGTACTTGCTGTTAATGTTGCATTGTTAGGAATACTATTACCTGAAGTATAGTAATCGTGATATCCTCTTCCAGAAAAGAAACCTATTGTTGCGTCAGCAGCACTTGTTCCGCTACCTGCCCATAATAATTCTATACCAGATTTACCATTGGTCGTATTAACTGCCCACCAAATCTTTGCAATACTTTTGGTAGCATCTTCGGTCATAAAAGTTAAAGCACTAGAATCCATTTTTGTTACTAGTGTCTCACCTGATCCATCACTCATATTAGTAAACTTCATCACGGTTTTTGTTCCAGATGTATCTACTATCGTTTGACTTGTTACTACATCAGCCATTAAGCAGTTCTCCTAAATTCAGTTACTAACAAATAACTAATTACATTTGAATCAGTTGTTAATAATACTTGTTTATCATTACCAAATTTTAATTGATCGGGTCTTAAGCCATACTTACCCTTACCAGTTAAAATCAAATCGTTTTCTTCACTAGAGGTACTTAATGTTAATGTGCCAGTACCTTCTATTAAATAATAACATTCTATTAAACTCACTAATGATTTATCATTACCACCTGCAAGTTTTTCAGCACTGCCTGTAATCATCTCTTGGTCTATTTCATTTCCAATACCTTTTGATTTAACAATGTATTTAGAAATAGAATTTACAACTGATGTATTACTAATTGCCATAAAGATTAAGCAGTAAATGTTTCGTCTTTTCTAAATTCTAAAATACAGTATCCAGATGTTCCTCTTGTCTGACCATTGATGTCAGCTGAAGTGACAGTAGTATTTACTGCACTACCTAAAACTTTACCAGCAGTACCGTCATAGTGACCTGTGCCAGCAAGTTGTATTGCAACTACATTATCAGAAGCACCTATAAATTTTACGATTAGATCACCTGTATTTGCAGCAGCTGTACCTTGTGTAAGTGCCCACCATGCTCTTGTTAAATGCAACTTAGCACCGTTAGCAAAACCAGATAGAGCATCTCCGTTTAAAATAAGATTATCAGCAGTATCATTATCAAATATTGCTTTAACGGTTACAAGACCGCCATTAGCACCATCTGAAACTACTGTATCTTTTACTGTTGTTGTTACGAATGACATTTATTTTTCCTTTTTTTATTAGTTTAATATCTCATTGTCAAAATAATCTTCTATTGAAGACACTTTAATATTTCTTTTTTTTGCCACTTGTTTGATAATACCATCAATCTTACTTATGATGTCCCCCTTAGTATTACCTAACATAGCAAATATATCTTTTACGGCCTTTTTTTCAACAGGAGATAATTTCTTAAACTCCGCAGTTTCTTTAGGACCGTCTTCTTTTCGTTCTGTTAGTTTATTTTTAAACTTCTGGAACGACAGGTTGTTCAACATCTTCTCCACCTTGATCTATTTCTACTGGTTCTTGTGTAACAGGTTCAGCAGGTTCTTGTCCTGGTGTAACTACTCCACTAACATTATCTAACTGTGCAGCGTCTTTTGTTGCTTCTAATTCAGTACCAGCATTTAACCAGCCAGTAGCAACTGATTGTCTTTTGTCGTCAAGTGCTTGTCCTATTTTATCAGCTAAAGCATTTTTAAATACGTCTTGAGCTTTAACGTTATCACCACTTGCAAGTGAATTAACCATATTCTTTATATCATCATTTGGCATAATTATTCATCTCCTATATTATTTATATCAGCATTATCAGTATCATCATCATTTCCTGTCATATTTTGTCCTTCAGGAGAAGCAATAACACCTTGTTTTATCTCATTAGCAATTTGATTATCAATTTCAATGATATCTTCATCACTTTGTTTTAATACTTTTTTTCTTATAAAGTCTATCGAGTAGTATTTTCCAATATATGGACTTACTTCTTGTGCTAAACTTAATCGTTCTCTTAGTATTTCTGCTTCTTTTAGTTCAGCAAAATATCCATCTTTTAAATAATCATACTGTATATGATGATGAATTTTTTGCCAATCTTCAATTGCAATAATACCTTTTAATATTAACTGTGATTTCAATACATCACTAAAGACTGCTGTAAATCTTTTTCTCAGTCTTTGAATGAATTTAGTAAACTTCAATTCATCTCTAGTAATCTCAGCAGCCTTACCAAGATTGAAACCTGCTTCTGATTCCATTCTTGAAATTGGTACATTCAATGCCTTGTAAAGTTTCTTTTGAAAGTACTGAACATCTGTGATCTCACCTAAGTTTTGTCCACCAGGTAAAGTAGATACTTCTGTTCCTTTTGCACCCTCTCTACGAGGTAACCAAAAGTCTTCAAGCATAGACATATGTTTTCGGTCATCTCTTATCTCACCTGTTGAGGCATCATAAACAAGTTTATTTCTATATCTTGCCATCACATCTCTTAGATATGCTTCTGCTTTTACTTTTGGTAAATTACCAACATCAACATAGAATACTCGTCTTTCTGGTGCTCTTACTATTCTGTAAATAACAACAGCGTCTTCAATCATTCTTAATTGATTGACAGGTTTAATTGCTTTATGCAAATGACTCATGACCATATTTTTAGTTTGATCAACAACGCCAGATGTAATGTAAGTAATTGAGTCAGAAGAAATCTTTACACCAGCATTTGAATTTGCTGATGACATTCCTTTTTCATTATAAACAAACCATTCTGCGGTTTGTTCTACAACCTCAATACCTTTACCTTGACTGTCTCGTCTTTTAGTTATCTCTCGAACCTTTTTAATTTTTCTAGGATCGATATATCTAATTTCTGTTAATCCTTTTCTAGGACTAGTAGGATCGATCACCTTGTGGAAGTAAATTCTTCCGTCAACATACCATCGTTTAAAGATGTCGTGTCCTTTTTCGTCAAAATTTATAAGGCGTAACACCTCATCAAACTCTGCTCTAATTTTTACTTTTATATTTTCAGAAATAGCAAGTTTATCTAGTGATAGAGAAATTGAGGAATCTCTTTCATTAGAAACGATAACTTCATTAATGATGTCTTCAATCGCTGTATCACATTCAGGATGCTGAGCAACTTCACGATATCTCTTGATTAAATCAAAATCATTCTTAGCAGTAACTTCCATATCCAAGTATTGGCCAAAGTAACCACCAGCAGATATAGTTGTAGTACCGTCATCTGGAGAAGGGATGGTAAAAGCCTGTTTGGCTTGTGCCGGCTTCTCCAGATCATTATCTTTTCTTGTTATTTCGAATCCAAGTAGTTTTACCATATTATAATTTTCCTTTTCGATTTAACTTATTATGTAGTAGTATCTGTTTCAAAGTATTGGAATTGGAACGTAACACCAAATTCTTCTATAGTGTCATTAGTTCCGTAATTCAAAGCAATATTATCTAAGGCAATTGGAAACAATCCTCTATAAGTGTAGGACTTTAGAGTTGATCCGTTTCTATCTAAATGATCAACAAAACCATCAACTTGATAATCAGCAGGATTTGCGATACCTTCGTTGTCAGTCATATTGTTTATACCATTCATCCATCTTTCAAAACCTCTATATAGTTTAAAGTCAGTATCATTTAATACCGTAATTGTCCAAGGTTCGAAAGTTCGATCCCCAGCGATATTAAGTTTTCTTCCTCTAAAATCAACAGCTACATTACCTAGTGTTTGACCAGGTATAGCAGTTGCTTTACATAAGAAAGCAAGGTCAGATGTTTCACCACCAACTGCAGCGTATCCAGGAAAAGGTAAAGTTACCTTAAACTGATTGGCTCTCGCTCCACCACCACGAAGGCGAGATTTAAAGTCATTTATATTTGGCATATTATATTTCTCCTTCTATGATTATGCGCCTGCGACTTCAGAAAAGGCAACGCCTGATCTAGTAGCCACAAAGTTAAGTTGAATAAAATTGATAGAACGTGCAGGTTTGATAAAGATATCAGCCCTAAACTCGTTTCTATCTATAACATCTCCAGTATTATTTGTATCATCACAAACTACTGAAAAGTCTGTTACACCTCTACGACCTTGTACATCTCTTAGAAAAGGTTCCACTAGATTTCTAAATTGTGCTCGAGTGAATTCATCATTAAATTCAAACAATTGAAATTTAGAAGCAGTAGAAATTGCTTTTTCTAATACGATAAACAATCTTCTAACGTTTATTCTGTCGAAAGCACTAGGTTTTAGTTGAGCAGTTTTATCGCCAAACAATACAGTACCTTGTCCAGGAAATGCTACAACAGGATTTACTCTTGATCTGTATAGTTCATCTCTTTGAAGTTGGTTTGGATTGAATGCTAATTTAACAGCACCTCTAATTTGACCTCTATTGAAACCGCCTGGTGAGAACCATGCGTCTGCAATATTGTCAGTTCTAGCACAAAGACCAGCAGTATCTCCGTTCAAAGGAACGAATCTGTAAACGTCATTGTATTTGTCGTACATATATTTGTAACCACTGTCAATTACAGCATAACTTGAAGATGGTAAACCTTCAGCAAATGATTTAACATTTGCAGTTTGTATTATACCACTTGTGATATCAACCACATCTGCTCTCGCAGGTGATATGAAAGCAACACAATCTTTTCTTGTTGTTGCAATATCCATAACAGCAGTAGCCTTTGTATCTCCAGTTGCGTCAGCACCTGTTTGAGAAGGTCCACACATTAGTAATGATATATCAACTGATTCAGCATCAGAAAATAAATCATATGCTAAAGTGATTTCGCCTTGTGTAGCAGCGTAATCATCTGTACCATTAGCCAAAGAGTAATTAAATACAGCAAATGCACTTGAACCTACTTGATCAAATGTATTACTAGCTTTTAGTTCTCCAGCGTCTCCAAGTGTTGTTTCGTGATCCATCCAATAAACATATTGTGATTTTTGGTAAAGAACATCAGCATAGTAATTACTATTACCTTGAGAAGTTTTAGCATCTGAAGCTTGTGATACACCTTCAAATGTTTCTAAAATTGTTCCTGCAGTTCCTGTAATTGCACCATCTTCATCTGATACAACAATGTGAAGTTCATCAAGTGAACCACCAGCATTAGATACATCATCTGTAGTAGTTGGAGCATTAGTAAAGTTAAAGTAATATTCCCAATGTCTTTTTATTAAAGCGTTATCAACAACAGCGTGTCTTAGTCCGCCCGATTCTGTTGCGCCAGTAGCAATATTAAATCTAGCAACGGTCAATAAGTGAGTTGATATTGCAGTTATTTTGTAATAGTGTCCAGAAGGTACTGCTGTAAATACAGAAGTATCTCCAAACTCTAATAGGTCACCTACTTGAAACAACGTACCATCATCAACAGTAATTGCCGTGTCGCCAACTGCTGCGGACGCATCATTAACAGCACCTGTGCCAGCTGCACCTGTACTTTGTGGTCCAAAAGCCGTTGAGTTAGAACATTTAGATACTCTTAAAGAATTTCCTAATATTCCTGGTTCTCTTGCGGCATAAGCACCAACTGATCCTGATCCGTCTGAGAAAGAAGTTAAGTAATGTGATGTATTTCTTATTATAACAGCCGTTCCAGATACTGCAGCATTTACCATGCCAGTTTCAGGACGTACTATTTTTAGATTGTTTCCGTATCCTAAAAAGTTTGATGCTGTAAACCATTCTTCAAAGTTAGAAGAATTTGGTTTCCCAAATACTTCAACTAATTCTTGTTCAGATGAAATTGAAGTAATTTCACTAACTGGTCCTTTAGCAGCAGTAATAACAATCGCTCCACTAGTTGTAGAAACAGCGGGAATTACGTTTGTTAAATCCTTTTCAGTAACGAGAACACCTGGTGATACTTGAAAAGCCATATTTAGTTCTCCTTAATTAATTAAGTGTTAAAGTTTGTATTAGTTATAACCCTTTTGTAGATATTTATGTTATCCTATATCTCTACTATTCTCCCCTACGATACGTTACAGGTTGCCATAAGACACCTGCGTCATCAAAATATCCATTATCTTTACCTTCAGGATCGTCTAGTCCGTTATCTATAAACCCAAAAGGTGCCATATCTGCCTCAATTGCGTTTTTTTGATCTGTAAACATTTGACCTCTAACATCTATATTTGTTAGTTCTTTAAAGTATCTTTGATTGGCTAACCAAGAAAAGATAACTAGACACATCACTAAATCATCATGTGAACCTGCTTCAGCCTCAAAAGATTTTCCTTTGGCAATAAACGTTGATAGTTCTGAGATAATATCAAAGTCATTTATGATTAATTTATCAGATTCTATCAAACTTTTCAGATTTGAAGTTCCGATTTTTTTAGTACCTTTAGTCATTCTCACACCAAGTTGATTACCTCTTCCACTGAAGCCTCCACCCAATACTTGACCTGCTCGTCCTCGTTGTGTAACCATCATCATGTTATCATATTCTAGTTCAAATTGCATTGCGTCTGCCACTTGTTGACCTAGATCGTTTATCTCTATTAGAATATATGCTTTGTTATATAACTTACCTATCTTGTCTAATACATTTGGAAAGACAATGGGTTTGATATCATTATTTTTATACTTTGCAACAATCTTATATGGTGCCTTTGTAGAGTCTATGACTATGAAAGCAGAGTAATCGTTCTGTACACCTCTCGCAACGTCAACTGTAATGACATAAGTATGATCTTTAATAGGCATTTCATATACGTCTAGTCCTTGTGGACTTCTTCTAGGGTCTATGACAGCCATTGCTTTTAATTTTTGTGCATTGATTAATGTATCAACACTACCTAAAAATTCACACTCAAACTCAGTCTGAAATTGTGACTCACTTGTGTTTCTTATTGTTTGTTCTTTCCACTTTTCATCTCTACCTGGAACTTCTGACCAGTGTACTTCAATAGGTACAAAGGTACTTTTCTTATTGACAGCATCCATCCACATCTTATAAAACATATTCATTCCGTGAGGTGTAGATACGATCATAACCTTTGATGATTTACCAGATGATATTGTAGGATATACTGAGCTAAAAAATTCTTCAGCGATGTTATTAGGTACGTAAGCAAACTCATCAAGAAATATAATATTAAAAGTACTACCTCGAACAGCACTTGATGAAGTTGAAGCCGCAACGATTCTACTTCCGTTCTCTAGTTCAAGTGATCCTTTGTTCCAATTTAGTACTCCTTGTTGCATCCATTTTGGCAAGTGCTCGTAAGCAAGTTGCAATCGCCCTAATAAATCCCTTGCCGTAGAAGATTTGTTGGCGAGTATTGCAACGTTTACATTATCATTAAACAAAACGTAATGTAAGAGGTAGGAGACAATGATAGTTGACTTTCCACTTTGTCTAGGTAGTTTACAAATTGTAAACCTATTGTCGTGAAAAGTGTCTACCATCTTCCGCTGAAAGTCATACATCTCAAAAGGCACTAGACCTTTATCGATTGTGACAATTTTTAAATATTTTTCTATGAAATATTTAGGATCCTCAAGGCACTTCATCACTTCATCTACCTGTTTAGGAGAGAATCGTGATTTAGTGTGTGCCTTTTTTAAATTAGGGTTACCTAAGTATTGATCTAATGTTGCCATTATTTTTTATCTTTATTTTTCTTTATCATTTTTTGTAGTTCGGTTGTTGATCCTACAAATAAAGCGTTAGTGACATTCTTTGGTACATCACCTTTAATGTCTTTAATTTTTTTAAGTTTATCTTGCAAGTCTAATAGATTTTGAGCTACTTCACTTTGAGTTTTGATTAGTTGACCTGCGACTTCATATGCACGAGGATGCTCTCCTTCTTTTGCTAATGATAGTATTCCTTCTATTGCTTCGTTACCTTTTTCTAATAACTTGTAGAGTTCTCCTCTACCAGTTTCAAAGTCTGTTTCTACATCTGCCTGTGGAATAACAGGTATAGATTTTTCTTTTACAATCTCTAAAGGATTCTTTTCTTCTTTTTTTTCTAGTACTTCTTCAGCAATATTTAGTACTTCATTTAATTTATCATCAATGTTACTCATTTTAAAAACCTTTTGTTATTATGTATCGTTACCTGTTTCCTCTTCATAGTTTTTTGCATCATCAAAAAAATCTAAAGCAGTTGTGTATGTGTATGAATCATCTTTGTCAGCACCAGTTGGATTTGGTGTAACTGTAACTCTTTCACTACGATATGGATTTTTATCTGCTGTAGTTGTATATAAGTCAGCAGATGATTTTCTTATTACAGCACTTGAACCAATTGGTCCATATAAGTATATTTTTGCTGTAAATTTTAACGTGTAAATAATTCTTCTTCTGTCTGTTAACGCACCAGTGTAAGTGTCTTCATAATCAACACTTTCTAATATAAAAGGTATATCTCTTTTTGTATCCATATAATCTCTATCAACAATCATAGTAACTGTATAGTCTGGTTGAAAATATGGAAGTATTTGTTCTATAACTTGTAGACCATCATCTGATGTTGCAGTAAAAACATTTAACTCAAAACTTACATCATAAGGAACAGGAGAGTATTGAGTATATACTTTTTTTTCATCTCCTGAAGCATTTTTAGCTACACTATATCTTTGATTCTTGTTTAATTTACGAGAAGAATCATAACTGTAACCAGTGACATCAAATGACATACGAGGTAGAGTAATCGCTACGCTTGAATCGTCTCCAGTTAAGTTTGAGTTTTGATCTAATCTTACAAGGAATTTTTCTTTAGGTGCATATGATAAAGGTACTCTAATTGTTTGTAAAGGATTCCCGCTAGAATCCAATCGTTTGATATTAATATTATTAAATATCGTACCGAAAGCAATTACAGTATTTCTTATTGTTTTATGGTAAAAGTGTTGTCCAAACATTAATTATCATCAACCTCTCCGAAAGGATTTCTTTCGCTAAAATCTAATATATCATCGGCTGTAGATGATGTGTTTGTACCTGCAGCTGTTTCAAATGCTTTTGATTGATCAATAGGTTGTTGTGTTGTCATTGTAAAGTCTTCGTTGACAAGGTAATTAATTTCACCTATATCACTCTCTAGTGTAATAGCACCACTAGCAGATGTGCCAGTTTCTAAACTAAATTGAAAGTTATTTGTATCAGTTGATAATGAGTCTTCAACAGAATCAATCGAAGCGATACCTGTATCAACTCTTTCGGAACTGTATTCCCATTTAGTGCAAGATAATTTATAAACAGGTAAAGCACTTTGTTGATAGAAAGGTTGTTCATGTTCAACAAACTGTATTTCAAAGAATGCTTTTGTTGTAGGGAAATAAACTAAGTCACCTTCTTGAGGTCTCTCAGCAACTAAATCATTATTGTTAGATACTAAAGTTTCCCATCTCAATTTAGATACAGTAAACTTAATATCATCTCTTAATTCTAAACCAAACTTCTTGATTATCTCTTGTTCACCCATATATCCATCTGTGTTGTCAACATACATTTCTATAATGTACGAGTCATTGAAAGATGAAGCTGGGTCCTCACCAAAGATAGTATCTTTATTTGCTATCTTTCTTGGTAAGTAAAAAACATCTTGACCATATATCTTAAGCTGTTCTATAATTAAATCTTCATATAGTCTTTGCTCAGATGTAGTGCCAGTGCTGAAATAAACATTAGTTGGCATTTAGTTTTTATCCTTGTTGCATATGTGCAGGCTCTTCATAATTTGATCTTATTTCTTCTTCAAGTTTTTGTTGTTCTGCTATTGCTGTTGAGAATAGCTCAGGTCCGTTAAGTGTTACTCCACCTAACATTGCTGTGCCATTAAACTTGGACAAATTTTGTCCCCATTGTCTTTTGATTAAGGCTGTTGTATATCTTTTTAAATAGATATCATCAAACATATCTGTGAAAGTTGCAGGATCTAATCTACGATAAACTTCTATAACTAAAAATTCTCCTGCTGTAATATCATTTGACCAATCTTGATCAATATATAATCTATTTGATAGATGATTAAATCTCATTGGTTTTTCTCCAACTAATACATGGTCAAGAAAGTCCAAGTGTTTCATTGTCATTTCATAATGAACAATACTAGTAGATGAAAAATCATATAGATCATTTAATCTTAATTGATATCTAACATCAAACATATTTAAGTTTGCTCTATCAGATAAAGGAAATACATTAACAACAGAAATAACTGTTGAAGGAACTATAAGAAAATTATTTCCTTGTTTCCATGCAGTAGTCACTGAATTTGATGTTACAGACTCAGATGAATCAGTTGTCATACGAGTTACATCATCTGCGGTTACTTGATATTTTAAATACATTCTTTCAACACCATCTGTATGATATTGACAAAAATATTGTACTGCTTCATCTATTCTATCGTCTACCTGATCATCATCAACGTTTATGTCAATTACAGGTTTACCTAGTGATCTTAGGCAGTATTCTTTTAATGTGTCTTTTGTATTTGGTACGGCCATAATTTTTTCCTTATAATACTATTTAGTTATCCTAATGCGACTGCTTGTGCGATTGCAAATGCTTTAGTAGCCTTAGAGTCTAAGACTGTTTGTATATTATTCCCATCTAGTGTTAAAACACCAGTGATTGATAAATTTCTAAATCCTGATATATCTTTATTAGTATCAACAATTACTACTTTACTAGCACTAATTGTTCCTGCAGTAACACCATCTAAAACTGCAATTTCAGTACCAGCAATTTCAGTATCACCAACAATAAGTGAACCACCTGTTAAATATAATTTACGCCAAGGTCTTGTTGCAGAACCTAAATCAAAAGTTCCTGATGTTGTAGGCAATAAATCAGCAGATATTTTATTTGTATCTAGTCCACCACCAACAGTAGAAAGTTGTACAGAAGTGGCGTTTTTAAAATTTAAAAACTCCTGAGTTAATTTTTCTAAAGTATCAATAGACCTAAGTTTAGATATTTTTTCTTTCTCTAACTCATTAGCAACTCTCATTTCTGAAATCTGCTTAGATACTTTATCTATTATACTATCATCATATACTGGAACTTCTTTAGGAAGTAAATATTCTAATAATCCTGAAGCTGCTTCAATCTCTTGTGTCTTGATCGCACCAGCTTCATCTTTCTTAGGTTCTTTCTTAGGTTCTTTCTTAATCTCAACTTTAGGTTCTACTTTTTTTTCTTCAACAGGTTTTTTCTTTTCTTGTTTTAAAGTAGAAAAAAGTTCTTCTAAAGCACCAATCTTAATTTCTTCTTTCTTAACTTTTTGTTCTAGTTGTTCTTTCTCAACCTGTACAGTAGATAAAAAACTATCTAATCTATGTCCTAATATATCAACTTCTTTTGGTAATACACTTTGAATACCTTTAGTAAATTTTTGTTCTTGTAGTTGTCTAATCTGTTTCTCAATATCTTCGTCAATCTCATTAACTTCATTAACAACTTCAACCTTTTGAATAGTTGGTTGAGACACTAAATCAGGCCATTTACTATCAAGATAATTTTTAGTTGACATAACTTTATCTAGTTACACTTGGTGTAACTGTGGCTCTTCCCTCAATTTGTCTAGTGACGATACCACTTGAATCAGTTTGAGTTAAATCCCAAACATATCTACCTTCAGAAAGACCTGAGGTAACTGTGTCTGTTAATGTTATTGAACAAGTACCATCAGTTGCACTTACAAGAGCAGTAGTAAAACTTGTAGCACTACTTGACAAATGAGTTTTTCTCAACTTACTTGTCATTGTACTTCCTGTTAAATCTACGACTGTTCCTGTAGAATCTTTAACAGTTAAAGTTTCTGTGAAATCAGCGTCCTGGTCAATAGTGATATTTTGTATTGTTGCCATTAATCAATCTCTCTATGTATGTATTTAAATTACTCTTATATTTATAAGAAATTTAAAACGTCTAACTAACAAATCAAGAGAAATTAATTTTGGGTATACCCAACATAGGTCTTTTATCGTACAAATTAGTCTTTGCAAAGGGTCCACTTGCATGGTTATAGTGAAGAAACACTTGACCACATAGCTTACCTTGGAAAGGTTCTCTCCAATGCTCTAATTCGCAACCAGAGTATATAATCATATCACCTGGTTTAAGATCAATTCTTACACCTTTAGGTGCATTAGGTTTCATTATACCTTGGTATTCATTAACAACATTATTAGATCCTGTTGGATCTATGAATATTGGCCATAGATCACCACCTAGGTTAATCGTTGTTGATATCTCACAACTAGGTCTATCTTTATGTCTATTTAATATATTACCTGTTCTGTATAATCTTGTGTAAGAATAAGTGGGTATTAAATCTAATCCTGTTTTAGCTTTCATTACAGGTATTGTTTGAATTAGTAGTGTCTCCATTAATCGATCTGCATATTTAGCATAGGATCCTGGTACTTGTTTATCTTTAAAATCACCTATTAATGAATTACCCTCATGTGTTACACCATTTTGTAACATCCAATGATCTGCCTCTGCTGATATTTGTAAATAAGAAAAAGCTATGTCAGCTAGTTCTTTTGATATAGCACCACGTATAACTTGATATTTATTTTTTTTAAAACTCATGTTTGTATAAAATTATAAGAAACAGATATTCTCCAGTTCTTCTCACCTTTTTCTGTGTTCATATTTATATCTACGCCATGAGGCTGCCATGCTGGAAAAAATATCATTCTACCCTCAACAGGTTCATAAGCACATACTCTCCATAATTGTTCGGGCAGATTATCTAGTCGTCTTGGCATATATGTATTAGGTCCTGGTCTCGGGTCTTCTAAAAATAATTTACCTGAGTTCTTTGGTACTTTAATATAATATACACCTGACCATAATGAGTTAGGATGCGTGTGTGTTTTGTTATAACTGTGCGTGGGATTGATATTAGCCCACATATTACCTAATCCTAGTTTAGGTTGTACACCATAATCTTTATTACATTCTTCTGCCATTTTAAATAGTTCTGATGTAAGTGGATCAAATATTTTTTTTTCATTCATGTCAGTTTTACTATGCCAACCATAACCTGAATTAGTTTTTATCTCACCTTTAGGGTCAGCTTTCTTCCATGCTTTAATATGTTTAAATAAATATTTATTTAACTCTTTAGCATTAGGTAAGTCTTTAAAATATATAGGTGTTGGAAATAATGTTTTTCTTTGTAATGAACTCATTTAAATGGTGTCCCACCAAACCACATAACCAATGATCTTCTCATTCCTTTTTTAACTGGTGCTACTCTATGTCTAATAAAACTTGCAAAGAATATAGCTTGACCTTGTTTAAGATCAGGTATCTTATTCTTTTCCATAAATTCTAATTCACCACCTTTAAAAGTAGAAGGGTCTGA
>Ga0209710_1000985_pt1 | contig 22998 bp, 14 predicted proteins | sample ArcticOcean_MG_C_5_FD_187436 | JGI IMG/M metagenome (GOLD analysis project Ga0209710, IMG submission 187436) | Marine microbial communities from western Arctic Ocean - ArcticOcean_MG_CB4_138 (SPAdes) (version 2) | ecosystem: Environmental > Aquatic > Marine > Oceanic | place: Arctic Ocean...
CTATAAATTAAACCCTAAACCATTTTTAACTATATTTCAATTTACATACAGCACATCAGAAGATGAAGAAGATTTGAAGAAGAAGAAGATTTGAAGAAGAAGAAGAAGAAGAAGATTTGAAGAAGAAGATATATATACTTATTAGTAGCAGTAGTACTATATTGAGCGTTCTATATTGTATATAAGAGTAAGAGAGTAAGAGAGAGTAAGAGAGTAGAAGACTTTAAAAGAAAGCCGCATTATTATTCCAAACACGAACGAAGAAAGAAGAGAACGATGAGTGTTTTAGGGGATAGGATACATTTATTAACGCTGAGGGCATTAGAATACCCACGAGTGATTAATAAAACCTGCGATGGCAACAGTCGCGACGACGAACTAACGAAGAACACGTTCGAAGGCGTGCAAACGAGAGAGTACAGAGAACTCGTTCGATGGTTAGAGAACAGGAAAATAAGACTTTTGAAGATTGATGAGCGCGAGAGATTGTTCGGGAACGATAGAGATTGTGATTATGATGATGAATCGAGTGGAAAAAAGTTCGAGAAAGGGTTAGAGGAGTACTTACTGATGTGTGGATGCGATTTGAACGCGTTTGAAACGGCAGAGCAGAGGATGGATTTTTTGATTAATATCGCAATCGCGGAGGAATATCGAGATTTGTTTAATAGTAATAATAATAATAATAATAATAACGGCGACGACGACGATGATGATGATGTAGAAGATGGTAGTGGTAATAATGTGGAAGAGGAAGAGGCGGTTTTGTTGCGGAAGAACGTGAAAGAGATGGATATCGATGACGACGGAGACGAGGATAAAGATGACAACGTAAACGCAAAGAGGACAAAATTATCCTATTCCAGGTTTAAACCGCAACAACAACGAGAACGAGAACAAGGAAAAGAACGTAAAGAAGACGGGAACGATTATAGCAGCAAAGAAAACTTGTTCCTATTAGCAGATCTTAAATCCGATACTACTGACGATGATGTTTTGGAAGACGAGGAAACGTACGACGCGTTGAGATCGATTTTAGACGCGTTTGATGTTCAATATATAGAAGAAGAAGAAAATAAAGGAAAGAAAATTGTGCGCTCGAGGTTAGTAAAGCTTTGTGTGAATACTCTCGAGCGTTTTGTTGAACCTTTCGTCACCGATTCGTCGTCGAAAGAGATTAATACGACGACGATTAATATCGTCGACCAAAAAATAGAAGAAGAAGAAGGAATGGAAAAGAAGAAGAAAAAAGTAGTACTTGTAGGTGACTCGGCGAAGCTTAGCGCGAGCGATTATATCTTGAGAGGTTCCGGAATTGAAATCAAAGATCCATTAGTGCAAAAAATGGTTAGCGCTTTGAGGGTAATGTACGTGAATAATCTACGCGAAACGCAAAATCGGGCGGATGATATTTTGTTGAAAGTACAATCAAAAGTCGCCGATCCGAGGACGAACGTCTCGCGAGGTAAAGTTGGACGTTAATTGAAAACACACACACACACACACACACACACACACACACACACACATACACGTCATATGATAATAATAATAATAATATACAAATTACACATATCATTATACAATGAAATTACATCCTTCTCGAAACACTTTACGCATCAACGCCCTCCCTTTCCTACTCTCTTTTCGATTCTGAATCATGTTCAAAAAAGGATTCTTCTCGTCATATTTCACGACTTCGAAGCCGAACTTCTCATAAACCTTAAACGCACGTTCATCGGCCTCTCTCACGTGCAACCACACATCGCAACCACCGACTTCACTGACAAACATCTCAATCGCTTCCAACATCGCCTTTGCGATTCCTTTGTTCCTATACGTTTCCTTCACGGCCATGTTACATACGTACGCCGAATCTACTGGCGGTGGATTTGGGTCATCGACAATCCTACTCCTGACATCTAACGCTACCGAAACAATGCTTACGACTTCTTCTTCTCGTTTTATATCACTATCGTTACTATCAACATCATCATCATTACTTCTATCTACGACACCTACAAAACATACCTAAATATTTGTTTGCGCGGATTTCAAAACGCAAAAGCGCGTCGCGTGGTCAATATTCACAAATATATAAATATATACATCAATCTCTCTCTCCTCAAAACGAATACGAACACGGGCACGAGTACAAACATAAACACACGCCGCCGCGCTCATATGAAGAGTATTACTATCAATCGAACAAACCGTAAAAAACAAATAAAAATCCCTCACCTCCATGACGTTCTCGTCCTTACAGGCATCGACTAAATATCTTACGACGAACGCTTTCGGTTTCTCGTCCTTCGAGCCTCGAAAACTATCGCAGAAAACCTCTATCGCGCTTCGCACTGATTCATTCGTTATCCTCTTAATCCTTACGCTCTCTTTTTGATCCGTCTTCGCACGTACGAGCCGAAGTTCTTTCGTGAACCGTTTTTGGATCTCTAAAATCTCTCGCTCTCGCGCTGTTAATGAACGCGCAGCTTTTTCATCTCGCTCGCGGTAAGTCTCGTTGGCTCTTATCGCGCTCCTTCGTCGATTTGAGAACCGTTTCTTCAAAGCCTGCGTTTGAGCGTGGTTTCTTTGATCAATGAACGAAGAAGAAGAGCTTGTTGCGCATTTGGACATTTTCCCTACTAGTACTAAAACGCCACTCTCTCTTATGGGGGAAATACAAGTACTCTGCTTAGGGGAGTTTAAACGATTTAGGGTTTCAGATTGCTCCAGATTGTTTATAGGCTTTGAGAAATTTATTTCTATGAAATATAAAAGTATTCATATTATCGGTACTAATAAAAAAGAAGAGCAGGTTGCGCGTTTGGACATTTTCCCTGTTACTACTACTACTACTGAAGACGCGCTCTCTCTACTTTCTTATTTTGTGATGGGAAATCTGTATGATTTAGGGTTTCATAGTATTTAGGGTTTCGGATTGTTTATTTTAGTCATAAATTGGAAAAAACACACTCGTCATAAAAATAAGAAGAAGAAGAATAAACTGAGAATTAATTAATCAGAGTACTCAAAACCTCGATCGTGAAAAAATGAACCGAGATAATCTGACGACGAAACAGAGGCAAACGATCGAGGTCGAGAAACTGGAGCACGAGTTGTTTTCTTTGAAAGTCGACGCACAAAAGGTAGAGAGACTAATCCTGTTTGTTTTTTATGCGCTCGCATCGTTTCGTTGTTCTGATTTGAGATCTCGCCTTTGTGGTTTGGTGCGACTTTTTTGTTTCGTTTGTCTCTCTCTCTCTCTCTCTTTGCTTCGGGTCCTTTCATTGCTCGGTGTGAAACATCGACGCACGCGCGCACACAAGTCGCCATATGTCTATTTGTTTCATGTGGTTTGTATGTGTTTATGTGCGTGTTTAATTCGCGATTGAACTTTTTATGTTGAGATCGACAAGTGATTTATTTGTTTTGAAACCCTAAACTTCTCTTCGCTATAACTCACGAATAAATCTTAGCCCGGAAACCTTACGCAGACGTTAGAGAAGATGCTTCAGTTGGAAAAGCAATACAGGTTATCGGCCGATTTCGTCGCCACACCGCGTCTATGTGTGGCAATATTATCCGTTTTAAGGGAACAAAATGATTGGGACGGTTTATGCGAACACGTCGTTTTGTTAAGTAAGAGAAGAGCGCAATTGAAACAAGCGATTGCGGCGATTGTTAGAGAGGCGATGACGTATATAGATGAAACGCCAACGGTTGAGACGAAGACGAAGTTAATCGAGACATTGAACGAAGTCGCGAGTGGGAAGATTTTCGTCGAAGTCGAGAAAGCGCGATTGACGAGGATTTTGGCGAAATTGCACGAAGACTCGGGGAGAATTTCAGAAGCTGCGTCGGTCATGCAAGAAGTCGCGATTGAGACTTACGGAGCCCTATCGAAGAGAGAGAAAGTTTTTTTTATCGAAGAACAAATACGTTTGTGCATGAAGAACGAAGATTTTGTGAGAGCGAGAATTTTGAGTCGAAAAATTAACCCAAGATCGTTCGATGAGATCAAAAAAACCGAAGAGAAGGAACTTTTGAAATTGAAGAAGAAAAAGTTAGACGAGGACGGTACTGGCGATCAAATGATGGACGACAGTGAGAAGAAACGCATGGAAGAGGTTGAAAAAGAGGAGAAGAAAGAAAAGGAAAGCGCGGTGCAGCACGCGAAAGGCGTTTTCGCCGAAACCGACGCGTCCGTACCAGATTTACCAAACTTACGTTTCAATTATCATCAATTGATGGTTCAATACTTTGAACGCGAGAAAAATTATTTGGAACAATGTCGTTGTTATAAAGCGATTTTGGAGTGCGAACTAGTGAAGGAGGATAGAGAAAAGTACGAGCCCGCTATGGAGTCGTGCGCGTGGTTAGTCATTTTGAGCGAACGCGAACCGATGCAACAAAGTTTATTACACGAAACGTTAAACGACGAGCGCTTGAAAGAAATGAAAGTGTATAAAGATCTTCTGAAAAAGTTTACGACGTATGAAATCATCCGATGGGACGAGCTTTCTGAGCAATACGCCGAAGAGATCTCCAAGCATTTCATCACCAACAATAACAATAACTACTTAACATCGAAATCAAACATAAACGACGAAGACGTCGTCGTCGTAGGCGATTCAAAAACGTCAAAGCTCGAAGACTTACAATCTCGCGTAATCGAGCATAACCTTTTCGTGATTGCGAAATACTACAAAAGAATCTCTTTATCGCGTCTGTCCGAGCTCTTATGTCTATCAATAGACGAAGCCGAGCAAAGATTATCGAAATCGGTATGCTCAAAGAAAGTCCTCGCGAAAATCGATCGCCCGAACGCGATCGCTTCGTTCAAGAAAACGACGAAATCGAACGAAGAGACTTTACCTGACGCTTTATTGAACTCCTGGGTCGAGAACGTGGACACTTTATTATTCGCGCTCGATAAAGCCACGCAGTTAATTAACAAAGAAGCGATGACTTTTAAGGTCTCCTTGGAAAGTTATTAATATACATATACACACACACACACACACACACACACACAGTACTCTGCTATTACTGTCCGTCGTTGACACGTTCGAGAGAGCGTGATTGAGGGAGAAATGTTCAGCGCGCTTTTGCCCTAAGTCGTCCTTAAAGGTCGTCAATGGTTCCTCTTCAACTGTCACTCGAACTTCATAAAAAATACTCTCTCTCTCAAACTATTATTTAATAACATACATACGTGCGAATATTGATCATTAATAGTCCTACTAAAAACGACTACGCTCTCGCGTATCACTTACGCATAAAGCATCGCTGACGAAAACAGTCGAGCTTCGAGGGACGAATAATCATATTCATCTGCGTCGAAACGAATTGGAAATTCGATACTTCTCTGTTTCCCCGAAGACGGAACAAACGCTGTGCCGGTGTTGCTCTGCTTTCGCGGAATAAGCGATTTAAATCATTTTTAATAAGCGATTTCTTTCATTGATTGAGACAAACGAGCGATAGATAGAAGAAGTTCTACTCGTTCGAGAGCGATATAGATTTAACGATCATAATTTGAGTATCGGAAACGAATAATAAACGGACGATGATGGATGAAAATGATTCGATTTTATTCGAATTCATATCGAAGAAGGACAGGGAGAATATCGAGAAATTGCGGGGTTCGGAGGACGAATCTTTACGAGCGATGTATGACGCGATTGAGCTGTGCCTGAAGAAGATGAAGAATTTATCGGCCGCGAAAGCGGCGGAGATCGGGTTTGAGAGAGGGTACGAAGAAGGGGCGAAGAAACAACGAGCGGTTAAATTGAATACGAAGAAGAGAATGAAAGAGGTATCGGCTTACGGCGACGACGAAGAGTTTGATGATTCCGATTACGACGACGATGATGATTTAGATGATTCAGATGATGATAACGAGGATGATTTAGATGAAAATCAGTTAGCGATTAAAGGGGCTAAGATCGAACGCAGATCGAAAGCGTCCGAGAGTACTATTATAGAGAACAGGAATAGGTTTCTCACGAGTGATGACGATGACGACGACGACGACGACGACGACGACGAGAACAACGAAAATGAAAATGACGATAATAGAAATGATAATAGAAGGACGCGGATTATGAACGATATGAAACGAGACGCCGATGATGCCGCCGATGCTCAAGTATCGACGTCAAGGACTGCGTTGCGTTGGGTTTCCGAGAAACGAACAGATCGAGACATCAATTTCGGGGCTTTCATCGATGATTTGGAAGTTATAGATTTGAAAAGAAAAATGGAAAATTCAAAAATTAAAGTGAACAACGCCGTGCTCAGTAAGACCTTAGCGTTATGGCGCCTCGCGTGTTTTCAATCTCGTAGAAACGAATCAGTCGTGAAAAGCATGCGCGTAGCGGCTGAACATAGGGTTTTGCGAAAAGCCTTTCGATTGTGGCTCGAGACATCCTTAGAGTATAAACGAAAACGAATGATCGTTGGCGTAAGAGAAGAAGGAGACAAAACAAAAGGAAATAGATCTAGACGAGAAGAAGAGGAAGAGTTTGCGCCAGACTATAGCGAAGAATGTGACAGACTTAGATTAGAAGTTCAATCGCTTCGCGAAATGCTCGAGCGAGAAAAAACCAAACCATTATCTGGCCCTGGCGCTGAATTCAGAGAGCAAGCGAATGCCTTTAACGCGCATTTGAAGAAAGTCGTTAGAGATTTAGAAGCGTCCAGAAGCCTGAACGCACAATTAAGTCGTCGTTTGGAAATGAAGGAGAATCAAATAGCAAACAGTAGTCGTTCTGGCGGTGGAGATGATTACGAAAAGAAAGCGACGAATCGTGCGAATCAACGCACGATGGGTACGCAAACTACGTTCGCAGCATATCCAGGCAATTCTTCAGGTCCGAATGTTAATAATAATAATAACAACAACAATAATAAATATTCGAAATCGGTTTCATTTAGAAACGAACGCGAGCAAAGCTTTGTGAAAGATTCCGCTCCCGGCACAAGATACGAACACGTAAAAGCTGAAAACGAAAAGTTACGACAGGAACTCGAGAAGCAGACTAAAATATTACACGAAAAGTTTGAAATGCAGCTACGCGCTGCAGAAGTCACGGAACGAAAACTTAACGAAGAACGACAAAAACGAGCGAGAGAAATTGAGTTGAGAGAGAAAGCGACGAATGATTTGAAAAAAGAACACGAACGCGAAATGATGGAGATGATTGAATCGTACGACGCGTTGTACGGAGGTCGTAAAACGAACGAGTCGAGCTTCGATAATAATAACATTAATAATGATTATAGGAAACCGAGCCCACCGAAGAAGCTCTCCGCGCCTTCTTCGGCATTAAAAAAACGAAGAGATGAAATTCTGAACAACAGTCAACGCTCGGCTCGAGATATCCGCGTCCGCGACGATGTCTTCAGTCGAGAGAACGAACAAAAACAACAACTGCAAAGTAATAATAATAATTCCGCTGCCGCGACTAAATTCTCATCCATTTTGAATCCTCAAGGACGATCTGCGCCGCAGGCGCTTGATAGGGATAATGGTGATATGATGATGTTTGAAAAAATGGCTTCGATAAGAGAAGATTACATCAAGCCAGTGCCTTCGTCGTCGAATCAATCGCTCAATCTTCTTAATCGTCAAAATATGGAGAAAGCGTCGCCGCCGAAGAACAATTTTGCGATGCTTAGACCAAGTGCATCAATCGGTACGCTCGATGGTTCCTACGGCGATAATAGTTTGGAAAGAAATATGACGATGAATAATAGTAATAATAATAACGATGATGAGAGTTTTGAAGACGCAGAGCAGTTTCTGTCTCCAACAAAGACGTTTTCTGAATCCGAAAATCAATCGTTTCGAGACGCGCAATCTGTTTTGGGCACGCCGGCGTCTGTTTCAGAGAGAAGTGGTGTAGGGAGTGTTTTTGGTACTAACAAGCAAATGATGATGACGAATAGACGCAGCACTACTGCTACCCCTGTTAATATCAACGCCGTCGCCGCTATCGCTGACAATCAAAGTTTACAAAATAAACCGACGCCAAAAGGTTTCACCCCAAGAGGCGAAGAACTCACGATGAGCGCGTTTAACGAATATGCCAAGCTTGGCGAAAAGCAAAGTCGCGGCGTTGGTACGAACACTCGACGACACGATTTCGATGACGATAATGCCGATAATTACGAAAACTTCGACGTCGACGATGGGAACAATAATAATCGAGTGAAAGGAGGACAAGAATTGCATTCGTCGCTCCCTTCGCGATTGTTCTCCCCGAGTGCAAATGAGATGAACGATCGACTTTCATCTTTAGACGACGAAGACGAAGACGAAGAAGATGATTGGGGCTTATCAATACCAAAACAGAAAAAACCGCACGCGGCTGAACTTGAAGAACTCTCGCGCTCGGACTGGGACGATATGCTCAAAAACAAAAACAGCGCCGCCGCAAGATTAGAAATCGACTCGTTTGCCTCTAAAACGACGACGAATACGAACACGAACAAAATGATGCTCAAAACGAAAACAATGGTCGTCGCCGAGTTAGTCGTAAGAGGTTGGTCCAAAACCGAAGCTCTATTCGCGATTGAGAAATGTGGCGAGATCGATGTCAAGAAAGCCGACGATTTCCTAAGACGAAGGATGTAATAACGTAATATCTGTATATGTACACTCGCTATTCGCTATTCGCCTCTCTCGCTCTCTCTCGCTCTGCCTTATTTCTTCCATCTTTCCATTCATTTTCCAACGCGCGCATCTATATGCTTCGCGCGAATTTTTTCGTCGCCTTTTTTGAAATACTACCATGTGCGTTTTATTTCATCACGTTTGGAACGAAAATCTTCGTCATGGTTCAGGGTTTAGGGTTTTGGGGAATCTTAAAAACGGAAAAGCGGCAAAAAGAGCTAATAAATAAAACGGAGACAGAGTCAGAGAGTCAGAGAGAGTCAGAGAGATAAGAGAGACGGAAACGAATTAGAAAAAATGATGATCAAAGTGAAGACGTTGACTGGCAAAGAAGTCGAACTCGACGTCGAGGTCACGGATACGATCGTGCGCATAAAAGAACGCATGGAGGAGAAGGAAGGGATCCCACCGAATCAGCAGAGACTGATTTTTGGAGGGAAACAGATGCACGACGATAAGACGGCGAAGGACTATAACATCGAAGGTGGGTCGGTTATTCACATGGTTCTCGCGTTGAGAGGGGGCTCGTTTTGTACATTAATCAATTAATTAATTAGTAGGAGAGAGAGAGAATAGAAATCACACACACAGACACACGTTTTAGTGAGAGAAGTACCGAAGTTGACTTCTTCTTCTTCTTCTTCTTCTTTGCGAAACGTACGAAGCGATAGTATCGTTCTATTAAGGTTGCTACTGAACGTTTTAGTTTTATATAGACACATTACAACTTATCATCATCATCATCATCATCATCATCTCGTCGTCGTCGTCGTCATCTATTTTCTTTTGTTTCGCGTTCTCTCTACTCTTTCTTTTTTACTCCCAAAGGTATGATTTAAATTTAACTACTATGATTACTAATATATTATTATATATATACACATATACTGCATGATGTATACGATGCGATATATTTATCGGTGCAATCGTCTAAAGAGAGAGCGTAAGAACACGTTCTCTTCGCCGATCTCCGGGTTATTCAAAGTCGTCTCGATCTCTTTAATCGTATTCGGCATGCACGAGATATCGATTTGCACTTGATACGCGTCCGGATAGCCTTGGATCGTATAAGAGTTGTTTTGTAATCCTCGTTCGGTGATTTCGAACGAACCGCCTTCGTCTTTTTGTACGAGCGCTCTTAACTTATCGAGACCGGTTTGTTTCACCGAGTCCTCGACGTCAGGTCTTAACAGGACCATGCCTTCGTAGTTCTTCAGCGTCGTTTTTTTCACTGACATTGCTCGAACGTCTACGTTCACGCGTCTTCGAGACGTGCTTTCTCGTCCAGTATTGGCGCCTGTGACGTGTATGTATATATATGTATAAATATATATGTGTGTGTGTGTGAGTGTGAGCGACGATGACGAAGACGAGAATTGGAAACAAGAGATTTTATCCAAACGAAGACCGAATCGTACTCGAAAGCGAAAGCGAAGGTTCCCAAAAATCACTTTTACGCGTAAGTAATAAACAGAGCTCTCTCGCTCTCTCGAACGAAAAAAACGAACACAAAAAACATGATCGAACTCGTTCGATCTCCTCGTTTATCTCTCGCTCGTTCGCGTCTCGCTCCAATACCGATTTCGCGCCTCTCTCTCTCTCTGTGGCCGCCCCAATGTGCACACTCGCCTATAATGCGCGCGATTTGCGAAAACGGGGTGCACAAACAAAGCAGCGCGCGAACTCATCGCTCGCGCGCATTCGCAGAATACGAATAACTAACCTCTTTTCCCAATCGAAACTCGCGATCCACAACCAAGCTGCTGCTGCGATGCTCGCATTTTTGTTATATATTTATTCACGTACCGCAAATAATTAATGGAGAGTAGGAACAGTAGGGAAAACCTGAAAAAACAAAGCAAAGGGAATAGAGAAAACCTGAAAAAACAAAGCAAAGGGAATAGGGAAAACCTGAAAAAACAAAGTAAAGGGAATAGGGAAAACCTGAAAAAACAAAGCAAAGGGAATAGGGAAAACCTGAAAAAACAAAGCAAAGGGAATAGGGAAAACTCGCGGTTTTCTCCTTGAAAAGATAAAAGAGATCTCGCTCGTTTCCCTATTTAAAAAGCGATACATACACATATACGTACACATATACACACACACACACATATATATCATATCGACTTCTTGATCGAGAGAGGGAGAGGAGCATAAACTGCGCCCTGCTCTCTCTGCCGCCACTCGAAGATCTTTAAATCGAAAAACGTTCATCAAATCATCAAATGTCGGCTACGAAGGACTTCGTCTCGTTCACCGGTCTCGGTAAAAACGGCCTCGCGTTCAAGCATGAACGACCAAGAAAGAGGAAGAAGAAGTTATCTCAATCGCCAGGGCAAGTGAGTGCGAGGAGTGGTCTTGGTAGAAGGGAAGATTTCGCGACGAGCGCGAGTTTGAAGGATGGAACGCAGTGGAGGAAAACGGGCACTTTAGGAGAGGATGATGATACTGATTATCGTCGTAATACGGTGAGCGATAAGTATCGAGGAAGAGCGTCGATGCAGATTTTACGCGCGAATAAGCAAAAAGGCGCGAAAGGGAAGAAGCGATCGAAATACGACGAGTCGCTACCGATGGATAACGATTACTTATTGGACCCGAAAATACCGCGTTTGAGGAAGAACCATAACGTGAGAACGGTTGAGGATTTACGTGAAAATCAACGATTGAGAGATGATCAGGAGGTTGGTATTTGTTCGCCTTTGATGCGATATGAACGACCATCGAATTTGTTCCCCGAGTTACCGAAGAAGTTCACCGGCGGCGTAAGAATCGTTCCGCCGAGGATTTTCGCGTCGTGGTTAGATCCGTTTTTGACCGATTACGCAAGAGCGCCGTTGATCTTGAAAGCGCAAAGGATATGGGATTACGAATATAAATGTAAAGAAATCGATGCAATCGCTGAGTATTACAAAAAAGTCCTTAAAAGAGTGAAACATGAAATGTATAAAGATCTTTGCCCGGAGGAGATTAAGGAAATCGATAGGAAAGTCATCGAGTTCATGCAAAAGAACCCGAAATGGTTTAAAGAATTGGAAAGGGAGAAAGTTCGATTGCTCGAACAATTCGTAGCGCAAGAACGAACGTACCCGGAACGATTTCATCATAACGTTCGATGGGGTCCTCGTTTAATCGTAGGAAAATTTAAAGATTGGTTAGACGAGCCAGAGAAATCAAGCGTAGTGAACTCGGAAGTATCGTACGCGCAATTGATGACTGATTTAGGAAAACAAAGAGTCGCGAGAATCAGGATATACGAACAAGGCAAAGTTGCAATTTGTGAATACGAAGACGAGAAAAATAGGTTAGATTTCTCGAGAGAATCGTATATTGTGAAAGAATGTTTCTTACCAGGAGACGCTTGGGACGATTTAGTCGATCAATGCGAACGCGCGAGTTTAACGCCAGATTATTGCGATTTCGATGATATCTGGGCAAGAAACCCGGCGAGTTGTCAATTATTCATGCATAGTCCACCTTTATATATGGGCAGTTTAATGAAATCGACTTTGCCTTGGTACGGCGCCATGACTTTATTAACCGCGTTTGCGATGACGAGACGAAGACCTGAGCAATGGGCGTCATATGAAGGAAATGCTTCTAGTACTGGTGAAAACAAAAAAGGTTATAAACCGCCCGCATCTTTGAGAAAAGAGGCGAAAACGAAATTGGCGCAGCAACTTAACATCTCCATGCCAGTTTTAGATAAAATCATTAAAGGAAAAACGACGCTCGCAAAGGCGAATAAAATGACCAAAGAGCAGAGAGAAAAAGAATCCGCAAACGCGTTAAATATGGCTATGAACAAATCTAAAGCTAAGAAGATCACCAGGCGCATGTCCAAAGTTCGCTTCAACGACGTCGCTGGTTTAGACGAAGCCGTGCACGAATTTCAAGAAGTCATCGATATTATGACTGGCGATCCTAGATTTAGAGGTAAAATGATAGAACCACCAAAGGGTATCTTACTCGAAGGTCCTCCTGGGACGGGGAAAACTTTACTCGCAAAAGCCGTTGCTGGCGAGGCCATGATGCCGTTCTTTTACGCAAACGGCTCGGAGTTTGTTGAGATGTTCGTGGGAGTCGCGGCGAGTCGCGTTCGCGATTTGTTCAAACGCGCGAGAGATGTCGCACCAGCAATCATTTTCATCGATGAGTTAGACACGTTGGGTAAATCAAGAGCGTTTTATGACATGTCCGATCCAGCGTCTGCAGAAAGAGCGCAAGGCTTGATGCAACTGTTAGTTGAAATGGACGGATTCGATCCAAACACGACGCCAATTCTTGTCATTGGCGCTACGAATTTAGCGTCGAATTTGGACCCCGCGTTGTTGCGCTCGGGAAGGTTCGATCGATCATTTAGAGTAGGTAACCCGAAGCGCTCGGAAGATCGCTTGAAAATTCTTCAAGTACACGCGAAAAAGTTGAACGTGAACCGTGAAAACGACGACGCGTTTTTAAAGCGCGTTTCGAATATCACCGAGGATTATTCCGGAGCCGATCTCGCAAACATTCTCAACGAGGGTTCAATTTTATCCGTACGAAGAGGTAAAGAGCTCATGGACATTACCGACATCGAAGCCGTGATTGAGAAGCAAGTCGTCGGTTTAGTCGGCTCTCCTTTGCCCGCGAGTTGGGGTAAAGAACACCTCGCAATTCTCGAAGCGTCTCGTGCAGTTCTCACTTGCTCGAGACCTCAATTATGCCCCGAACTCATTCAAGTCACGTTAAAACCGCGTGGTGAAGCCGCGTCGTCTTTGTTATACGTAAACGAACCCGATCACATCACTCGCGAAAAATTAAAGATGCAAGGCCCGGATACTGTTGAGTTCTACGTTGAATGCGCTGCTTTATTAATCGCTGGACGAACTGCTGAAAGAGTTTTCTTTGGTGAAGACGAAGTCTCGTTGGCTACGACGAAAGATTTAATTTATGCGCAGGAATACATAAGCGATATCGTCCACGATACTGGAATTACGTATTTTAGAGACGGGAAGTTTCGTCCGCACTTTGATCCAGTGCTTACGGAATTTTTCAAAATGGATAAAATTTACGGTAAAGATGATCAACGATTGATGTTGAAAGCTGCCATTAAACGAAGTGAGCAACTGATTAAGGAATACGCGCCAGTGATTAGAAAAGTCGCCTCGGAGTTATTAGCTACCGATCGCGTGTATGGTAAACGCATATGCGAAATCATCGCCGAGTTCAACAAAGACCGAGACGACGTTTCAGTCATTCCGACTTTGGTGGATACTTATCCGGACCAAAAAGTGCACGAAGTAACAGAGGAGAAACCGGAGCCATGGGTTCCTGCAGGCACGATCACGCGAACGGTCAAAGATAAAGGCAAATTCGACCTCGATGTCGGTTTCAGAACGTGGTTAAACGCGGCGACTGGAGGATTTTACGATCGTGAAGGCAACGTCGACTCTGCGTTTGATGAAGAACGAGACTTGGTCACTTCTTTCGAAGTTGAAAATAAATATAACAAGAACTGGACTGCGTTCGAACACTCGCAAGTGTGGACTTTGCCGAGTTTAGATGAACAAAGAAGGTTTTGGAACGATGAAATCAAAGGTGTACATGATGACTGGCCGGATGAATGGTTGCCAAACTGGCTCCAATTAGAGCCTTGGAAATATGGTGGCATCGGTAAACCGCTAGCGATGTATAGACAAATGCAAAAAGATCGCATTGCCAATGGTGGCGGTGAAGAAGGGCAAAAAGTAGTCATGGAAAAGTTCAACTCGGGAGAATATAATAAAATTGATTGGACTGGGAAATCGGAGAAAGAACAAATTCGCGCAAAGGCTATTGAAGACATTGGGACAAAAACTTCCGAAAAACCATTTGGTTTGTGGGATCCATTTCCTCAAAATATCGAAACTAACCGCCGCAAATATTTCGCCGACGGACCTACGGGTTTATTGAACGATTCAATGGAAATTGGTTCCTTATATGTAGCTTTAGCTACGGAGACAAAAGAAAAAGTTTCATCAGGTGAAGTTACGAGCACTGGCGACGACGACGTAGACTTTATTAAGAATGCTTGGACAGCGCAGCTCGGATCTTCTGAAGTAACAAGTCTTACTGCTACGAAAGAATTACCGTCAGCTCTTGGTTCTAGTATCACAGAAAAGGAGGTGAGTGAAGAAGTATACACGGCATGGAAAAACCAAGGTTTTAAAATAGATCGCGTGTAATCGAATGCATATTATTAATTCATTCAAGAAACTATTTTTACATTATTCTATTATCACATACATATTTATTATATTTTAGTTGTAACGGCAGCGGCGAAACGTAAAGAGGGTAAACTCGGAGCGATCGCGGCTTTGAGCGCAAAGTTTGCTGAAAACGTTAAACGCGTCGCGGTATTCTTATCGTGCGCGGGAGTAGTAGAAGCGTTTGATGACGAAGCGGAATGACTCAATTTTAAGAGCTCGAACGTTGCTAACTCACCCTCTTCGGGTGGCATCGCTCGTAAAGTCGCGCGTTCAAACTCGTCCCATGTTAGGAAGTCTTTCATGTGTGCATTTTTCCATCTGATTGCGATTTCTTGCGTACACAAGGCGCGTTTCTTTGCGTCTTTACATTTCGGTACCAAGTGTTCCAACGCAAAGCGTAATTCTCTTTCAATCGCGCGCTTAGAAATGATGAATTCTCGAGAAAGTAAGCGAATGGTTTCATCGTTTTCACCATTTTTGATATCGTCGCGAATAATTTGCTCGTCTCGTTTAGCTTCGTCGATTCTGAGAAATAACCTATCGACGATATCGATACGGAAAGCGTTTGCGGATTCAAAGTGCCCGAGTTGCGCGGCTACTGTAGATAAAGCGGCATCGTTCGACCAAGCAACAGCGGCACCAACAATTTGTAACAAAACTCGACCTTCAGAAGTTATATCGTCGTCTGCTTTGTAATTGCGCGAGTGTAAAACTGCGCGCTTGATTTCGGCTTCGAGCTCGCGTTGAAAATGCAATTTACGTTCCGAGTTTGCCGGTTCCATCGCGACGTGTGCGAGTAGGCAATTAACGCGAAGCTCTGGGTTAATGATTCGCTTTTGAAACGTTGCCGAAGATTTTTGGTTATGGTAAGCATCAAAGAGCTTATTCGTGTTGAACGGAGCCATCTGTTGCTCGCTTGCCCGAGGTGACACCGACGGCGAAATGTTAGTGAACACACCACTATTACTACTAACCATTCCAGAACTGCGACTGTGATTGTAACTAAGAGCAGTCGTGCGACCCTCTTCGCCAAGAGCCCAAAACAACGTCGGCAATGCAATAGATAATCTTTGCGGGATATTTACCTCATCACTTTTTTGTCTCTCACTAGTAGTGTTTTTGTTTTTGTCTCCCAGTTCTTCATCATGTACAGTTTCACTCTCGTGATCTTTCACAATTGCCGAGATGCTACTGCTACTGGCGTTCTTCATATTAGTAGAAGAAGATGCAAAGAATAAAATGTCTTCTTCGCTCGAGCCGACGTTGAGAGCTCGAACAAGCGTGCCGACCGTTCGAGCGTGAACTGAAACGGTTTCAGTTTTCGGCTCGTTCGTGCGTTCTCTCGTTCTACCACTAGCCCTTTTTGCTTCGAACAAATTCAAGTTTGAGGTAGAAGAAGAAGAGGTACCATCTTTGCTGCCTAGTTGTTGTTTTTTCGGCGAATCAGTCGGCGTCTTGAATCCTCCCGCGTTTTCTATACTCAAATCTTCCTCCTCTCGATCGAACGCGTTTCGGTTTCCATCTTCGAAAGATTTGATTGCATTTTCCATGCGTTGCCACTTAGGAAGATTCGACGACTCGTTTACTTCCGAAGAATTCACGACACTTCCAAACTGTTCGCCTGTTGGACAATCCGCGCAACACGTTAAAGCGAGCCTTTCGACAAATTCTTTAATAAATTCCGAATCGGCGAGTAATGGTTCAAACTGGGTTCCCATGCCTTCAAACTGTTCCCTACTAATTTCTTCCTCCGTTCCATCCTCTTTTATGATCACGACGGTTGTCGATGCGGATGCAGATACTTCCGCGTCTAACAATTCATCGCACGCTTTCAAGACGGCGACGCCTTCTTTGGAAGACCACGCGATAATGTTTGCGCGCGCAATCTTTGCGTTTTGTACAGCTACTTCGATATCTCTATCGCGCGAGCGCTTCAAACACTCGCGCGCGTCCGCTCGGAAAGATTTCTCAGCAGTGAAACTGTTTCTGCTAGTGTTTTTTTTACCACCGCCGCTGTGAGAGGGAGACCCGCCGAGAGAGCCCGCTCGAGAGCTGGGGCCAGAGCCCCGTCTCGAAAATGCAACCGCCGGAGAAGAAGGCTCTGATTCGAAACCGCTTTCATTCCACTCATCCATTGTTTCGAGCAAATGCGAAGTAGCGCGAAGGTGCCATGCACGCAAGCACGCATCGCAAAATCTCGAGAGCATCTTGTATCGTTTCTGAGGCGAATCTAAATCCGAGCGCACGGCAAAAAAATACATCGCCGCAGCCGTATCACCTCTTCGAGCGTTTAGAGCTCTTTGACATGCATGCAAAGCTATTTCAGCAGCATCTAACGATAAAGCTTCAGCTAAATGTCTCGCTTTAGAGATTTGTCCGCTTAAAGCTAGTTTTTCGTAAAGGTCAAATACTGAAGCCGTTGGAGTAATCTCAAAAACTCGACTGGCCGTCCAACACGCAACGCCTTCCAAGAGAATCGAATTTTTCCCTAATCCGTTCGCATTGTCCTCAAAATCTGTATCGTTGTCATCTGCGCGAATATCCGATGCAACGTTAATTGCTAGTTCATATTTGGACGATCGCACTGGAATACCACGAACTAATCCTCTAATGGCGCCATATTCAACTGGCAAAACGATTTTCTGAACCAACATGTTAGTCGCTCGACTTATCACTGCAATCGATCTAGAAGACGTCACTAGGAACACAAACGCGTCGACGATGTGTGCAAATCGAGGAACGGTGAAGTTTGGCGTTTGAAATGAACTGATCACCTTTGAATCGGAAAATTGCGCGTCGTACAAATCGACGCGGCCCTCTGCAAAGGAAGACACCATGAAAGATTTTCCTCCATGTTCTAGCGTCGAGTGACCGCTGAAATTCTCTGGACGAGACACTAAAACACCACCATCAAAACTTGGCGAATCTAAAGAGTTTTCGTGCGTTTCGTAGCCGTCGTGACCAAATCGACTGCCGATTTTTTCTGGCCCAGAGAACATGAAGTTTTGTTCAGGGATGCACAAGATTTCATCGATTTTCGCTGAATACGTTTCCAAATCGAGCGTTTGAAAATAAGAATCTACGTCTTTATATGCATCAAAGTCATCGTCGCTTTGTGCATCTGAGGCGTTCTTTGCTGATTCTTTATATTCATCGTTGTACTTTTCTTCGTAATTTTCGTTGATTGACATTCTCGATTGGCGGAATTTTTGTCGCATCAAATCCACTTTGTCCTTGGTGCAAATGAGATTTCCGTTTTCATCGCGTTCTCTAGTGACGCGTTTAGAGATTAATAAGAACGTAGTACTCGATTTTGATTTCTTCTCTGCCTTTTTTGAGTTATTCACTTTCGTCGTCGCATCGTTTTCAGCAGCCAATACACTTAAATCACTCGTCAAATCTTCGCTAAAATATCTTTGCGATTGTTGTTTAAGAATTTCGTGGATGTGCCTATCGTCAATTGCCTCCACGAGTTGAAGTTTTCTCAGAGGGTTACATCTCGTTTGTGTAGTCATCAAGAGCTCCCCGCTTTCAATATCCCATAAACGTACGACGCCCGTTGAGTCACCACAAATTGCTATTTCTTTATTATCTTTAGCTCTTCTCCACCAAACGACGGATCGAGCTTTTGCGTGTCGCTGTTGTTGTCGTTCCATAAAGGACGATGATTTTTGATTGTTATTGTTGTTCGTATTATTATTATTATTAGCACTAAGGTGCGTTTTATCTTGTGCAAGCATTCGAACGGCTTCGTGCATGTTGTACGCTTTTGGAGTTTTTGCTAAATTTTCGCTGCTGCTTCTTTTGTTGTTATTATTGTTGTTTTCATCGTCAGAATCGGAATCATCTTCTTCTTTGCGTCGGTTTTCTTCGTTTTGCAAATCACGAACAAACTTTGGATTTAAAGTCGTGTTCAAATCAACGATATAGCACTTGCCCGAGGTTGTCCCTACGAGTGCTCGTCCACCAGATGGCGCTAAAGTGATACACGTAACTGCGTTTTCTTCTCCTGGAAACCAAGGCAAAGCCGCCGTAGTTGGTTTAAGCACCATCTCGCGGTATCCGCCAATCGAGCGAACGAGCAAAAAAGTCTCCACGGATTCTTTTTTAGTCACTTCTATCTTTGGTGCCAAAACACGAACGCGCACGTTTTCATCATGTTGTTGTTGTTGTTGTTGTCTTTGAGGGAACGCTGTCGAGTCGCTCGAGATGACGACGATTTTTTTCTTCTTTTTTGATTTATTAGCGATTGCTTTCAACGCATTTTTAGCAGTTGAAGAAGAAGAGTAAGAAGAAGAAGAAGAAGAAGAAGAGGAAGGTATTGACGTGGTAGTTTCAAACTGCGGAATCGTCCTAGTCGTCGTCTCGGTCGAGCGTGAAACGCACGCGCTCAACAATATAAACCTTGACGTGGCAAACGTATGATTCGTTTTCACATCTTCGTACGCAGCCGCTACTGCGCATAACATCCTCGGTTTCCTATCAATTTCATTCACTACCGAAGCTTCCGTCGGATAACTCTTCTCTGAAATCGTTGTTGCATGTTGTGCAGTATTCACGTGCGACTTATTCGTAATCAGATTATCCGAGCGATAATTCGTCCATCCCAAAAAGTTTGTGAAATTCATCGCGATATCGACGACGGACTTGATTTCGTTCTGATACGATGATGACCCTTTATTGCTATCATTATTATTCTCGCTGAAAGTATTATTATAATTATCGTTATTACGGACGAGATCTCTCTTAAACGCGTTTGCTTTTTCTTGTTGCGAAGTCGTAGAATGAAAACTCGAGCGCGACTCCCATCCGCTACTATTACTCGCGGGCGACCGTTGTCCATGAACTACTCTCCCTCGTCCGCGTCGTTGCTCTCTCACACTACTCCCTTCACCACCTCTCTGATCCGTAGCAGCAGAGACCACGGTCTCCTTATTCTGCCGCAAAGTACTCACTACGCCGATCCTTCGCTCGAGCGTGAACAACTGCGCGTCCAACGACGCTCGCTGGCTCGCTTCCGCCGCGCTCGCGCCATCGACTCTCTTCATCTGCTCCTCGTTATAATCCTTCTGCGCTTGCATCAAAAAACCTGGCTGCATGGCGTACCGATAATAATCGTTCGCGCGTACTCCTCCTACGCTCGACGAAATCATTCTTTGGTTGTTCAGTTTTCGCGCGTTTTCTTCCGCGCTCGTGTCATTTTCAGTCCCGAAATCCCCTTCTTGCGATCTCCTGCAGTGAAAAAAATCCTCTTGGAGCACTGGTGCGCAGTGTAACTCTGTCCCGATCCTCGGCGTCCTGAACGAGAGGAAGAAGAAGAAGAAGAAGAAGAGGAAGAGGAGGAAGAGCATTCGTGGGAAGAAGACGTTTTGGGTATACACGGTCGTTCGTTAGTAAACATGGAGATATTCGTCAAGCGACGATATAAAATATTTTTTAGAAATGATATAAAATTCGCATAAAAATGATATAAAATTCGTAAATCAATTAATTCGGGAAAAGAGTAAAGCGAGAGGTATCTAACGCACATCGAAGGTCGCGGCGGTTTCTGCGTCAGTAATCTCTTGGGCGATTTCGTGCGCTGCATCGCCAGCAGAGCAAGTTCACCGGAACCAAGTTCTCGACATTTTTCTTATTATAGTGTTATTCTATCGGCAGTACAAATTCCAGTTTTGTGAGGAAAAGTGAGAATTGCCAAAAAGTGTTCAAAACAGAGGGATTTATTGAAAGCGCGAGAGTGTTCGAGAGGAGTGCGACGCAGAGTCAAATGCGTGAATAGATACGTGGTACTTTAATGCATTGCGTGAAAAAACGTATGCTGTTTTATGAGGGAGGACGAGATGTAGAGGGTACTGGAGTGATGCCGCGAAAGATGTCGTGGAGGGGTTTTCGAGGTCGCGAACGAACGAAAGAAGTATTGCGTCGTTTCATTCGTGAAGGTTTTTACGTAGTTCTGCGATAGATCCGCGTCCGTTACGAATCCATCCAACGTTTTCTGCGGCAGTATGTGTAGCGGCTGGAACTTGTCCTCAACGTTCTACCCGGAAATTCGCCTCTTTCTCCGCGAATTCTCGTCGGTATTTATGTTACATCAGGGAACCGAAAGAAACGGAAGCTAAAGCGGCGACGATGCGCTCGATGATCGCTGGTTCGTGTTGAGCAATCTCGCGAACGATTTCTGCGAAATCTTTTTCGGTGAACTTTATCGGTTCGCGGTAGTCCATACTAGTAGGAGTATTACTAGAGCAGACGAAGAGTTTTGCTGCTTTGCTGTTTTTGGCGTGTTCTTTCTTCGACGAACGCGCGCTCGCGTCGTCGTGACGTAAGGAAGCGCAAAGAACGAACTGTTTAGCGCATTTTTTGAAATCTTCCGGGAACTCTTTATGCGTTTCGCGCGTCCATTGAAACGGCGTACCGATTGACCAACAACTGGTGACATTTTCGTTGTTCCCTCTTAAACCGAACAATGATGGTTTGCACGATCCGCCGCCGATAACTAATAACGAGCCCTTTTTTAGAGACAATAAACCACCAGCGTTTGCAGTTTGAAAACTTCTAGGATCGTGCGAAGCGTTTAATTGTCTTAAAACTTTCCCGTTTCGATGATTTACGACGGATACGTCGCCGTTGATGTGCGCGAAAAACACGTATTCGTTCGAAGTCTTTGGAGAAGATGTCATCGAATCCAAATCAATTGGCGAAGCGACAATAGAATCCTCCAAAGTAACGCGATGCGTTTCCCCAATCACGATACGATTATTATTCATCACATCGAATTTGATATCAAACGTAACGATTCGCACGATTGAATCTCTTCGAACTATATGTCTCGCGAATTCGGTTTGATTTAAATCGGAACAGGCTTCCGAGAAACAAACGCATAATTTACCGCCGCGCCAATCATTACCATCTACACCTATGCTATTGCTCTTATTATTACTATTATTATTACTATTATTATTATTGCTATAACCCATTAACGTACACATTGATCCAATGCATTGATCTAACCCTCTCGTTACTTGCGGCAAATCTCTTCTATACTCTATTTGTCCCTTTCTCCTAAAGAACACGCGAACGTTCTTCCTATCTACGTCGCGAACGAACACGAGATTTACTAACGAACCATTACCATCATCGTCTTCTCTACCGAAACTTAAACTAGTGACGACTAAATCTGCACGCCCTCGCCGAGGAGGCTCGATATACTTCGCAAAACCGTCACCGGTCGAATCTCGACCGCTCGCGGCGGATACGAACGCCGTCCCGTCCTCTTCGCCCGTCGAGCAACGAATACATAGCAATCGCATGCGCGCATCCTCTTCTCGTCTTCCACCGACTAAGACTAAATCGTTCTCGCTCGAGAGCCCGTGCATAAAAAAAGATCCCAAGCCCGCGCCAACGAAGATCTTCCTCTCCCAAACCGTCGTTCTTAATCGGTCTTTGATGAAATCAAAACAGAACAAGTCCCCTTCGTTCGTTAACGAGACGACCATGTTTGAATCACGAACGAATTCACTCGTGATCACGCGCAGGCAATCGCGCGCAAAAGTTCTCACGAGTTTCCTCGTTTTTCTTTCGTAGATATCGATCTTCGCCTGTAGTTTTTGCGTCGTAAACGCGATCAGTACGTGTTGCGCGTTAGCTCGTACGACCGAGACGAAAATCGGTATCGATGACGACGCAGACGATGGTTTAAATAAGGAACCGGTTTCGTCCGCTCGGAAGTCTGCTGGATCCATTTTAAGAGACTTTCTTTTTCTCTCTCTTAATCTCTCTCTCTTAAACCGTTCGTTGTTCGATCTATTTATTAGGTATTGATTGTTAGCACATGCGTTTTAATGCGCATTACATTCAGAGAGTTTAGTGTACGTAATTTTACTGAGTATACTAAAGAACGAAGAACTCTGCGCAATGACGACCGCGAGATTAAGTCTCCGTGCAGATATATATACAGAGAGAGCGAGAGACCACGGTTTTAAAGTGTTCTCACGTGCCCATAGTATTAGTATAAGCGAACTCTGTTGATTTGATCGATCTCGTTTTTTAACCATCACATTAGAAATGAATAGACGCGAGTTAGTA
>Ga0209710_1000987_pt1 | contig 22984 bp, 24 predicted proteins | sample ArcticOcean_MG_C_5_FD_187436 | JGI IMG/M metagenome (GOLD analysis project Ga0209710, IMG submission 187436) | Marine microbial communities from western Arctic Ocean - ArcticOcean_MG_CB4_138 (SPAdes) (version 2) | ecosystem: Environmental > Aquatic > Marine > Oceanic | place: Arctic Ocean...
AAAATCAAACCTTAGTTGTTTATATGGGCTTATTAAGCTTAAATGAATTGGTAGATAATCTAATTAATCATGGAATGGCAAAAAAAATGCCAATAGCGCTTGTTGAAAGTGGAACCACATCAAAACAAAAAGTAATAACTGGAATTCTATCAAATATCAAATCAAAAGTAAGTAAATCAAAAGTAAAATCGCCAGCTTTAATTATTGTTGGCACAGTAGTTACTCTTAGAGATAAATTAAACTGGTTTAAATAATTTTTATGCAGTAATAATTGGAATAGTTATTTTTGCGCTCAATCCACCTTCTGTTCGATTGATTAATTCTAATTTACCATCGTGAGCTTTTACTATTCGATCAGCAATAGTCAATCCTAAACCACTCCCACCTTTATTCCCTCGTGCCTTATCTACTCTTGCAAATGGTTCTAGAAGCTTTGCTTTATCTTCTTCAGGAATTCCAGGCCCATCATCTATAATGTCTATTGTTAGGCTCTCTTCATAGAGCGTAGCTTCTAGAATGACCTTTCCTTTTGAATAAAAAAAAGCATTATTAATTAAATTATCAAGACATCTTTGAAAGGCTAGTGAGCGAAGGTCAATAAAAAGTTTTTTAGGAATATCTATTCTAATATTTTTCTTTTTTAGCAAAAAATTTTGACCCATCCTTATATGTTTGGTTTGTATTTCCTTTAATAGCTTTCCTAAATTAACTGGAACTCTGGGCTCATCTTCAAATCCTCTAGCAAAATCAATAAATTGATTTAAAATATTATTAATTTCGAGTACATCTTCTTCAAGACTCTTTTTTAGAGATGAAGAATTAGGGGGTAACATCTCTGCAGCAAGCCTTATTCTGGTAAGTGGAGTTCTTATATCATGAGATACGCTTGCTAGAAGAAACTTTCTTTCCTTACTTACTTTAGATAAATTTTCAGACATCTCATTGAATGCTTCGCCAAGCTCTCGAAATTCTGTAACGCTATCAAGTGGAAGTTTTACTACATTATGTCCGTTTCTAATTTTTTCAGCAGCATCTATTAAATTGTTAATGGGGCGACTAATGCGTTTGGTTGTAATATATGCTCCAAAAATAGCAAGTATAGCAATTAGACTTCCCCAACCAATCCAATGCCAAGGAAATGGTCTATCTTGAATTAGTCTTGGAACTAGAACCCAAAACATATCACCATCAATTTCAAAGCTAACCCATACACCTGGAATATCATAATGGTTGATTACAACAAAACTTCCTGGTGGAATTCGAGACGTTATTTTTTTAACGACTAATTTCAAGAAAGGATCATCAGGAATAGGCTCTATAGATTCAAAAGGGTAAGCAGCATAAATTTTTATATCACCTATATTATTTATCTCTCTAAACAGATTAATTCTTTTTGAAGGGGCTGCTGCATAGAGAGACGCTTTAGTAAAGTTTACTATTGTGATGATTTCTTTTGCCAGCGCTTCTGCTCTGGGTTCTCTTTCAAAAGTATCAAATATTTTAAGGGATACTAGTTGGCTAACAATTAGAAGTGTAGCTATAAGGAGTACAAATCGAGTCAAAAGCCTTTTAGGTAAGAAATTCAATTATTTATTCACCATCAGGGTTAAAAATATAACCAAATCCCCATTTAGTCTGAAGATATTTAGGATTATTTGGGTCATCTTCAATTAGCTTTCTTATTCTTGATATTTGAACATCTATACTTCTATCAAAAACATCCAGCTCCTTACCTTTAGCAAGTTGCATTATTTGATCTCTTGATAAAGGCTGCTTTGGTCTTTCAGTAAAAACTTTCAACAAATCAAATTCGCCTGCTGTAATCGCAATATTTTTACCATTTTTTGATAAATTTCGATTTTGAATTTCAAAAATAAAATCTCCAAAGTGAATTGGCTTTGTAGACACTTTTGCTGAAAAGGTTTCTTTTCTTCTTATAATTGCATTAATTCTAGCTAACAACTCTCTTGGGTTAAAAGGTTTTGGGAGGTAGTCATCAGCACCCATTTCTAGACCTACTATACGGTCAACTTCATCACCTTTAGCAGTAAGCATTATTATTGGGGTCACAACTTGATTCACCCTTAATCGTTGACATATCTGAAGTCCTGTTTCTTCTGGCATCATAAGATCAAGTATTATTAAATCAGCTTCATATTTTTTTAGAATATCATCTAGCTCTTTACCATTTTTACCAACATGAACAGTAAAAGACTGGTCTGTAAGGTATTGAGCCGTTAATTCTAGAATCTTCGGATCATCATCTATTAAAGCAAGTACGTGTTTTTTTTCAACCATAAAATACTCAGTCTAAACAATAAATTATTATACTAACTTGTATAAGCACTATTTAAAAGTAACAATATTGTTACAATTCTAGTCAATTTTGTAATATTCCGTTAACATTTAGATAGCACACTAACTAACCAAGGTTAATATATTGCAAACTTTATACCTGTATATGCTAAACGTAAAAAAATTATTATTTTTATTTCTGTTACCGATTTCGAACACGGTGCTCACTGAAGTGAACGGGAATGAAATGAATATAGTTGATTCAGAGGTTATTTATGAACTCACTGATTTAGATCAAATTCGAGATGCTTTAGCTGAATATTCAAGAGCTGAGGATAAAAATAATGCTATTTACGAAGAGAAGCGAAGGGCAATGCTTGATAGTATTGAGATGAGATTTTTGGCATGCGATACAGACGCAGATGATACGTTAGATGTTTTTGAAGTGACACAATGCCTACCTCAGGTTGCAAGGAGATTTAGGGATGTTGATATTGATAACGATAATGTGATTACTCTAGATGAAATTGCAATTTTAGCTAATACATTTAAAAGAAATAATATGGTTAATTCAAATGAATCTTTAGCTAAAGAAGGACTTAAACAAGCTCCAGAAGTATCATTAAGTAGTAGTAAGACTGAAAAAGAACTATAACTTTTCATTTCTTCATCTTTGATTTAAACTAACGTTTCATGATAGAAATAATTTCAGGCTCTAGCTATAGCGAGCTAAATCAATCAATTGATCAATTAAAGTCGAATTCCCCTTTTTTAGATATAAAATTTATCCAAGCCATGGAAAAATCAAAATCGATCGGTGAAAATACTGGATGGATCTCATTCCCTCTTATCGCAAAAAGAAATGATGAAATTGTAGGTTTTATGCCTATTTTTCTGAAAGAACATTCTTATGGTGAATATGTTTTTGATCATGCTTGGGCACAAGCATTTCAGCAGCATGGTTTAAGCTATTATCCTAAAATGTTATCTGCCATACCTTTTACACCAATCACCGGGTGCAGAATATTGGCGAATGATATTGAAATTAAGAAAGCACTCATTAAGGCAATCGAGAAGATTCTAGTAGAGTATAAAATTTCTTCATGTCATATTTTATTTCCTGAAAAAAAAGACCATGAGTTATTCAACGAAATGGGCTGGCTGTCAAGAAAGGGAATTCAATTCAAATGGAATAATAATGCATATAATACATTTAGTGAATTCCTTGACACGCTCTCACATAATAAGAGAAAAAAAATAAAACAAGAAAGAAAGAAAATTGAAAAGAATGGAATTATAATAGAGCGAAAGCAGGGCCTAGATATTAGCAGTGATGATATAGATTTTTTCTATCAATGCTATTGTGAGACATATCGATTGCACAATTCAGCGCCTTATTTAAAGCAATCTTTTTTTTACGAATTACTCAAGACTATGCCAAACAGACTTTTGGTTATAATTGCAAAAAAGGATGGTTTAAATATAGCTAGTGCTTTCAGTATTATTGGGGAAGATACTCTTTATGGAAGGTACTGGGGAGCACTAGAATTTTTTTCTGGGCTACATTTCGAATTATGTTATTACCAAGGGCAGGAATTTTGTATTGAAAATAAAATAAAATATTTCGAAGGCGGTGCACAGGGAGAGCATAAGTTAGCTAGAGGATTTGAACCATTCGAGACATTCTCAAATCATTTCATAGCCCAACCTGATTTTAGAGTTGCGATAAGTAAATTTTTAAATGATGAATTAAGCAGAGTTGATGATTATAGCTCTGAGCTTGAGGAAAGAACCCCTTACAAAAAAACTAATTTGAATGATTTTACTTAAGAATGAAATCTACTAGATAAAACAATAAAGCTCCTAAAATTGCAACCAGAATAAAGCCAATAATTAAAAAATATTTAACCCCATTTTTTTCAATAAAGGCATTATCTTTATTAAATTTATTTTTTGATTGGATCCCACAAAATGCAGATAAAACACTTTTAATTATTGACAACATTTTCATTATTTAAAAAAAATAGTTTATATTTTAAGAAATGGTAGTGATGGAGAGACTTGAACTCTCGACCTCAGCATTATGAATGCTGCGCTCTAACCAACTGAGCTACATCACCATGTGATTTAAGCAATGTGGATTATACTTTTTTTCAACTTGTAAAGTCAAAGTTATTAAACATTAAATCTAAAATGCATCACATCCCCGTCTTTTACAACATAGTCTTTACCTTCCAACCTCATCTTACCGGCCTCTTTTGATTTTTGCTCTCCTTCAAGCTCAATATAGTCATCATAAGAAATTACTTCAGCCCTAATAAAGCCTTTTTCAAAGTCTGTATGTATAACTCCAGCTGCTTCAGGGGCCCTTGTACCAACCTGCACTGTCCAGGCCCTAACTTCTTGTATACCAGCTGTAAAATATGTTTGTAGCCCTAATAGATTATAAGCAGAGCGAATAACACGATTTAATCCTGGCTCATCCAAGCTCATTTCAGATAGAAATATTTTTTTTTCTTCATCTTCAAGACTAGAAATATCAGATTCAATTTTTGCACTAACAGGAACTACAGGGATATTAAATTTAGAGGCATAAGCTTTAAGCTCATCTAGGTTATCGTTATTTTTGAATCCGGTTTCATCCACATTTGCAAGAAACATCACCGGCTTAATTGTTATCAGACAAAGAGATCTAATTAAATCTAGCTCATCTTGATTCAAGTCAACATGACATGCTAATTCTCCTTGATTAAATGCAGCTTCAATTTTTGTATATACACTAATGAGTGCTAATGATTCTTTATCTCCTGATTTAGACTTTTTAGATTCTTTTTGGATTGCTTTCTCTAGAGTTTCCATATCTGCAAGTATCAACTCAGTATTGATAGTTTCAATATCAGACAATGGGTTTACTTTCCCACCAACATGAATAACATTATCATCGTTAAAACATCTTACAACATGCATAATTGCGTCAGTTTCTCTTATATTGGCTAAAAACTTATTACCAAGACCCTCTCCCTTTGACGCTCCCGCAACTAACCCTGCGATATCTACAAACTCTACAGTTGCTGGCTGTGTCTTTACGGGGGATACAATTTCTTTCAGTGCATGTATTCTTTTGTCAGGAACTTCCACAATCCCAACATTTGGCTCGATAGTGCAGAAGGGATAGTTTTCTGCATCAATTCCAGCTTTTGTTATAGCATTAAATAACGTGGACTTTCCAACATTTGGTAGACCAACAATTCCGCATTTCATAAATTAATCCTAATGTTTTATTTTGAGTGAAGGTTTAGCATTGCTTTTTCAAAATCACCCAATGTAAGTAGTGAAAAAATTTTATAACTGTTAAAAATTGTATCCTCTATAGCTATTTTTTCAGATCTTTGGGGCTTATTTAAAACATAGTCATGGACCAAACTCTTTTCTCCCGGATGACCAATACCAAGCCTTAAGCGCCAAAAATTATTTGTTTTTAGTTGGGCTACAATATTTTTTATTCCATTATGACCACCATGACCACCACCAAGTTTTAACTTAGTATTTCCTGGAGACAAGTCAAGTTCGTCGTGAATAATAAGTATTTCTTCTGGCTTAATTTTATAATAATTGGATAATGCAGCAACAGATTTGCCACTATCATTCATGAACGTACTTGGTTTTAGAAAAAAGTATTCACTTTCTTTTGAATATTTTCCATATAACCCGTAGAATTTTGAGCTTTTTTTTAAAGATAAGCGATGATTTTCAGTAATAAAATCTACCCACCAAAAACCAGCATTATGACGTGTAGTTTTATAGTCATCACCAGGATTTCCGAGACCAACAAATAACCTTATCCCAGTCATTAGAGTCCATATAATCCTAAAATTAAATTTTTGATAAAAAGTTTACTCTTTGGAGTCTTTTTTTGACTCATCAGAATTTTCTCCATCTTTATTAGAACTCTCATCTTCTTCACCTTCGGAACCTTCTGTACCTTCTTCACCTTCTGAATCTTCTGGTGCAGCTACTACTTCTTCTACAACAACTTTTGGTCTAGATATAGAAGTTATGATTGGATCATTTTCTTCAGATAATGCAGAAAATTCTACACCTTCCGGTGCTTTTATCTCTGACAAGTGTATTGAGTCACCTATTGATAAACTGATTAGATCTACTTCGATATAAATCGGTAAGTCTTTAGGAAGACACGATATGTCTACTTCAACCATAATATGTGAAACAATACCACCTTCTAATTTAACACCTGGTGCAACTTCTTCGTTTAAAAAGTGGAATGGTATCTTGACGCTAAGTTTTTTGCTTTCATCAATGCGTTGGAGATCAATATGTTGAATATTATTTCTTACTGGGTGCATTTGAAAGTCTCTAAGCAATACAGGCTCTTTTTTACCATCTAAATTTAAAGTAAGAATAGAAGCATGGAAAGCCTCATGTTTGAATTGCATGAATAACTCCTTACTATCCAACTCTATACTTGTTGATTTGTTCTTCCCACCGTATAGGACTCCAGGCACCTTCCCTGAATGTCGAAGACGGCGGCTCGCACCCGTACCTTTCAACTCTCTAATTTTTGCATTTATTTCAATTTTCATTTTAATTGCTCCTAAATAAAAATAGACCCGCGACCAGGCCTATTTGTTAATTAAATCTTTATTCATCTATAAAACTTCTACTCCATAAACAAGGAGCTAACTGAATCTTCATGACTAATTCTTCTTATCGTTTCAGCTAATAAACCAGCTACTGATAATTGCCTGATTTTTTTAGTATTTTGTGCATTTTTATGTAGCGTAATTGTATCAGTAATTACAATTTCATCAAGTTCAGAGTTGTTGATTGAATTTATTGCATTACCAGAAAAGATAGGGTGGGTTGCGTATGCGACTACTTTTTTTGCACCACGTTTTTTTAGAGCAAGAGCAGCCTCACATAAGGTGTTTGCTGTATCAACAATATCATCAATTATGATACAAGTTCTGTCTTGAACATCGCCAATAATATTCATAACCTCTGAAACATTTGGTTTCGGCCTTCTTTTATCTATAATTGCCAAATCTGAGCCCAATATCTTTGCACAAGCACGAGCTCTAACAACACCACCAACATCTGGTGATACTATCACCACATTCTCGTGATTTTGTTTCGTGAGGTCTTCTAATAGCACTGGAGTGGCATAAATATTATCGACTGGTATTTCAAAAAAACCTTGTATCTGATCAGAATGAAGATCCATTGTTAAGAGCCTGTCTACACCAACACTCGTAAGCATAGTTGCTACAACTTTGGCTGTAATTGCAACCCTTGCTGACCTAGGGCGCCTATCCTGCCTCGAATATCCTAAATAAGGTATAGCCGCTGTAATTCTAGCAGCTGAAGATCTTCTTAAGGCATCAACCATTACCATAATTTCCATCAAGTTATCATTAGCAGGTTGACTTATTGATTGAAGTATAAAAACATCTTTGCCACGAACATTTTCTAATAATTCAACCATTGTTTCTCCATCACTAAAACTTCCAACTGAAGCCTTGCCTAATTTGATGTCTAAATGTTTAGTTACTTGTTTTGCAAGTTGTTCATTAGCATTTCCTGAAAAAACCATCAAACTTTTATTATTCAAAAATTTATCCTCAAATATTGGCTGGGGAGGAAGGATTCGAACCTTCGCATGCATGGATCAAAACCATGTGCCTTAACCAGCTTGGCGACTCCCCAATTGATCGGTTGAATAAAAAGGGTGAACCGACATCCCCTTAACAATAAAAAATTTAGCATAACTTGGTAAATTTTTTTTAATTGATTTTGCCATATTAAGATTTTTTGCTCTTATAAAAATACTCGAACCAGTTCCTGACATTTTAGCATTTCCAAAAGCCTTCATCCAATCTAAAAGTACAGTCATTTTTTTATATTTTTTTATAACCGTATCTTGAAGATCATTTTTAATCAAATCATGTTCAGCAGCTTTGTAAGAGGACGCCATTTTCAACGGAATTACAGAATTTGTCAATTTAAAACCATTAAAAATCGTTTTTGTGTTGATACTTAAATTTGGTACAACAACAACATAAGAGAGATTAGGTATTTTTATATCATACAAAACCTCACCAACGCCTTCAACCCAAGCATTCGTGCCGTTAATGAAGAATGGTACATCAGCTCCTAATTTTAAGCTTGATTTTATTAAATCTGCTTTGCTTATATTAAGTTTAGCTAGCTTGTTAATAGCCATCATTACTGTTGCAGCATCTGAACTTCCTCCACCAAGTCCAGCACCAATAGGAATTTCTTTGTTTATAAAAATATCAGCACCAAGTTTTTGATTGGATAACATTAAATGGGCAGCCTTGAATGCAAGATCATTTTCTGGCTTAATCAACAATGATGAGTTAGTGACATTTATTTGTTTATCTTGATGTCTAATTTTAATAAATACATCATCCTGTAAGTTTATTAATTGAAATATACTTTGAAGATTGTGATACCCATCACTTCTTTTATTAATTATCTTTAGGAATAAGTTTAATTTGGCTGGGGCAGAAAACTTCGAAAAACCATTATCTATTAATGCTTGCTTATTTCTCATAAAATCCAATCTACAATAAAAATTTTTAAACTGATATTATTCTTCTTAAATTCAATTGTATTTGGAACTAGCTGACCCCTTATGATTTTATTACCCTGGTAAATAATATCCCACTTGTTGTATTTGATTGTAATATGCTTTGAAGTAGCCAATTGTTTTGGTGGGGCTGTAATAAATTTTTTTAGTAAAAATACACTTTCCTCACTACCAAAAATTTTGGATATTAGGTCTTCAGAATTGCGACTATTCTCTTTAGAAAATTTTAAAGTAATTCTTTTTTCTAGCTCATTTAAGCTAACTTCTGCAACTTTTGTATTGAATGGGCTTAGTATATTGATAGAGTCTATATTATTTTGGTAGCTCCATAAAATTTTACCTGTTTGCCCTTTTTGATTTACAAAAAGAAATAGTTTTCCATTAAGTTTAAATTTTTTTGTAGTTTTTTTTGTTAAAGCCTGTTTATATTCTTCGTATGATAAGTTGTGAGTGTCTTGTTTTAAAAAGGGTAGTGAGCAACTTGTAAGGAATAATAAGAATAAAGAAACTAAAATAATTCTCATAGTATTTAGTACTATCTTAGCCGATCCGTAGTTTCTTTTAAAACTTCATTGCTTGGGTAGAGATTTAGAGATTTCTCCCATATCACTTTAGCATCTTCTTTTTTTCCTTGAGTCCAAAGAATTTCACCAAGATGAGCAGCAATTTCTGGATCATTATTAGTTGCGTATGCTTTCTTTATGTATTGTAAGCTAATATCTAGATTGCCTAGTTTAAAATGTATCCATCCCATGCTATCTAATATGTAATGATTATTTGGTTCAAAAGATAAAGCCACCTCAATAAAACGTTTTGCTTTTTGTAGCTTAATACCCCTATCAGCATATGAGTAACCAAGAGCATTGTATGCTGTTGCATAATTTGGTTTTAATTTGATAGCCTCTAACAAAAGTTGTTCCATCATCAATGTATTTCCCATTTTTTCTACAATCATCGCGTAGTCAAATTTAAACTCAGGAGAATCTTTAAACCCTTCTTCTTCCAAGATCATCAGATCATAGGCATCTTGAGTTCTCTTTTCGGTTAGCAATAATGATGCTTTGTTTCTAAGAATAATTAGTCTTTCATTTAACGAAAGACGTTTCTTTTTTAACGTACTTAACATTTCGATGGCTGCGTCAACCGAATCGTATTTTGCAATATATTCAGACATCAATATCCTAGAGTCAATAAAGTATTCATCGTTAATACTAGTTATTTTTTTTAGCCAGGTTAGAGCTTCATCAAAATCACCCCTATTATCAAAAATACCTGCTAGATAAATATGAATCTGACTTGGCTTAGGGTAGCCACGCTTTAAACTCTGCATAAAGTATTTTTCAGCAAGGATATTATCACCCAATTCTATTGCTAATAAAGCAACGGTGAGACTTATTTCAGGAGAAGCAAGCGAACTGTTCACTAACTTTAAGAATTGTTTTTTAGCTTCGTCAAATTTCTTAAGGTTGGTTAAAGCTTTTGCATATTCCAGTCTAACTTCATTTGATTTTGGGTTCTTTCTTAAAAAATCTTGATAGTGAGCTAAGGCTTTCTCTGGCAATTCTTTACCAATAATATAACCTTTAAGGAGAGCTGCAGTCTCCCATCTGGGATTTATTGATTTAATCTCCTCCAGTTCATCAAGAGCCATTTTTTTATTTCCAGCAGCAAAAGCTGCATGAGCAATGGCGAATCTCGCTTCCGGAATATTTAAATATGGCTTACTGATGTCAAGAATAAATCTAAGGGCATTTTTTTTATTTTCTACTTGAGACAAAATTTTATTAAGATATAAAAACCCCTCACCTCTTGTTTTTTCCTCTTTCATTAGCAACTTTTTAATAAGTGGCCTTGCTTTTGCTAAGTTACCACTTGTTATAAAAAGCTCAGCTAGTATGCGTTGAGGTTCAATTGAAGTCTTGTCTAACTTTCTCCAGACTTCTGCAGAATCCATAGCCAGGCGGCCATTTCTAGCTGAACCAGCAATTCTAGTCGCTCTTTCTGCTAAGGGTATGTTTTTAGTGAGCTTTGCAAGGTCTAAATAAATATGCCCTGCTGAATTAAGTTCACCTCTCTGAGCTGCAATCTCTGCCAATAAAAATTTATAAATAAACTCTGGGCTTGCTGTCGATATCTGCGCTGGAAGATTTTCATTAAAAACTTCGCTATCATTTTTATTATCTAACTTACCGCCAACTTCAGCATGAACAAGCGTATTGAAGGTAAAAAGTATAAAAATAAAAAAGTTTTTAATTGTAATTTTATTCATTTATGTATTTAATCTGATTATTCTAATGATTTAATAAGTTTAAACTAAAATTCTATTTCGTAATATAAGTTTTAATGACTTAGAAATTTGAATATAATTCAGTTTCATTTAATTTTATTTAAACTTTCTTTTTCATATAGACTCCTAATTAATATTATATTGGAAATATAAATGACAGAAGCTACATTAAGTGCGATTGATTTATCGAGGAAATTTGGAGACAACTTTGCAGTTAGGGACGTATCATTCGATCTGAACAAAGGTGAAGTGTTAGGTTTTCTTGGGCCTAATGGTGCAGGTAAATCAACTACGATGAGAATGCTTACCGGTAATTTAGCCCCATCTCAGGGCGGTGTTAAAATATGTGGAATAGATATTATTGAAAATCCAAAGCAAGCGAAAGCTTTAATCGGCTATCTGCCTGAAATTAGACCTTTGTATAAAGAATTTACAGTGAACGAGTTCTTAACTATCGCTGCACGTTTTCACAATGTTAAATCATCTTATATTCATAAAGCTGTGGAATCTGCAAAAGATAAGTGCGGATTAGCTCATATGAGTAATCGTTTAATTGAAAATTTATCTAATGGATACCAACAGAGAGTCGGTATTGCTCAAGCGATTATTCACAACCCTGAAATTGTTATTCTTGATGAACCAACAGTTGGTCTAGATCCAATTCAAATTCGTGAGATTAGGAAATTAATAAAAGAGATTGGAAGAAAGCATAGCGTTATCCTCTCCACTCATATTCTTCCTGAAGTTGAAATGGTTTGTGACCGCGTTCAGATTATCGAAAAAGGTGAGCTTGTATTTCACGGATCAATTGAGGACCTAAAGCAGCAACGACTTGGTAATAAGCTATTAGTTGGATTATCTAAACCCCCTACATTAAAAAAGCTTAAAAATATTAATGGTGTTGATAGTGTTGAGAAAGATACAGAAGGTATGTTTATAATTAAATTTAAAAACAAATATTTACCGGCGGAAGAGATTGTTTATTTGGCTGCTCAAGAAAGCTGGGGTCTTTATTATATAGCTCCTCACGTTACAAGTCTTGAAGATATATTTGTTCAATTGACACAATTAAACCCATCAAAAAACCAAACAACTAAAACTAGAGAAGCTTAATTATGATAATAAATGTAGCTAGAAAAGAATTAAAAAGTCTATTTGCCTCACCTATGGGTTGGATTATTTTATCTCTATTGATGCTTGCTTTTGGAAGTTTTTATTTACAAGGTGTAAATAATTACTTTGAAGTCATGTCAGGCGCAATAAGACCAGCAGAGCGAGTTGGGGTAACTATTTTTGTGGGCCAAACAGTTTATGGTATCGCATCATTTCTTATGCTATTCGCAGTCCCCCTTCTCTCAATGCGACTAATTAGTGAGGAAAGAAAAAGCCAAACCTTACCTTTTTTATTTAGTGCTCCAATATCGCTAACTGAAATAGTGGTCGGAAAATTTTTGGGATTAATTATTTTTCTAAGTATTTTAGTCGGGTATATTTTTTTAATGCTTTCAACTTTAAATATTTGGTCTGATATTGATTTTGGTTACCTACTCTCAAACTCCTTAGGGTTAATCTTGTTAGCAGCAGCTTTCTCTGCTTTAGGTATCTATTTTTCTTCATTAACCAACCAGCCGATTATTGCGGCTATTTTAAGTTTTATTGCTTTATTTGCATTGATGGGCCTCGATAAGTTTTTTGGAAGCCAACCTAACCACTGGTTTGGCTATATTTCCCTCATGAAGCATTTCCAAGCTTTTTCAAGAGGGGTAATTGACAGTAAAGACATTATTTACTTCGTTTTATTTATTACAACTTTTTTAGTTCTAACTATTAGACGTTTAGATTCTGATAGATTAAGAGGGTAATTTGTTATGAAAATCAACGCAAAGCTTAGATTACAGCTGTTAATTCAAAATTGGTTTTTTGTTTTATTTTTTCTTTTACTCGTAACATTATTTGGTTATTTATCAAATCAATTTGTTTTTACAAAAGATATTACCCAGGCAAATAGAAATACACTTACCCAGGGAAGTATTGAAGTTTTAGAAAACATGACAGGCCCAATTAATCTGACTGTATTCGCAACAAAAGATGATGTTAATAACGGCGATACTTTCAGACAGGGGATTATAAATTTTATAGCCCGCTTCCAAAGAGCAAAAAATGATATCAATATAAAATTTATAAGCCCAGTTGAAGAACCAAAATTAGCACAGGAAATGGGTATTAGGACGGATGGGGAAGTTATTGTGGAGTATAAAAAAAGATCTGAACATATATCCCCTCCATTTGCAGAGCAAGACCTAACTAATTTATTTGTGAGATTAACTCGAACAAACGAGCAGCCGATCATGTATTTAGATGGCCATGGGGAAAAGAACTTAATAGGTGTAAAAACTAATGACCTAGGCGAATTCGGTAAACAGTTAGAAAAAAAAGGATTTAAATTTTCAAATCCAGATCTAACGGTTTTAAATGAAGTGCCAAAACAAGGTGGATTATTAGTAATTGCTAGTCCGCAGGTTAATGTTAGCAAGGTTGAATCTAATAAAATTGTTAATTATTTACAAGCTGGGGGAAATATTCTCTGGTTATTAGATGATGATAATCTCAAAGGGCTTGAAAATGTCGCTGAATATCTAGGTTTAAATGTTTCAAAAGGAAAAGTAATAGATCCTTCTTCATCACAATTTGGAGCTAATGAAAATGTTTCATTTGCAACTTTCTATGGCGATCACCCTATAACTAATAATTTCATGCTTAGGACTCTATTTAACGGCGCACACGAGGTAAGTGCAAAAGGAACATTTGAGAATGGTTGGAAGGTGAGTAAATTAATCGAGGTCGCTGGCAATGGCTGGCTTGCTGGATCTGAGAAAGAGAAACAGCAGAGGTTAGTTTTTGATAAAACTAAGGACAAACAAGGGCCAATTAATATTGGAGTTGCGTTTAATAGAAAATTTGAAGAAAAAGGACAAAGGGTGGTCGTGATTGGAAATTCTGCTTTTTTATCAAATAGTTATATTACCTCAGGAGGTAATCTAGATCTTGGCATTAATATAATTAATTGGCTGGCTGGCGATGAAAAATTAATTACAATACAGCCTATGCCCCTTAAAGATGTCAATGTAACAATACCAAATGATAGTAAGTCTGTATTTCTTGCATGGACTATTTTTCATAGTTTTCAATACTTTATCCCCCTAGCTCTTTTTGTGGCTGGTTTCGTTATTTGGTTTAGAAGAAAGAAGGCTTAGGCAGATGAAAGGAAGATGGTTAATAAATATTGGATTATTACTCTTGGTTTTAATTACCTTTTTTTATTCATGGACTATTTTTCAAAAAGAGCCTGTTAAGTCGGCAAGGTTTGAGTTAACTAAATTTAAGCTCTCAGATTTTAATGAGTTAAAGATAGATTTTCCTTCTAGAATAAGCACTCACTTCAAGATAACTGATAACCATTGGAGGATGTTGACACCTCATAATGCAAGAGCAGATGAGCTCTATGTCTATAGGATACTTTCCTTACTAGCATCATCAAGTTTAGAAAAATTAACTACTGATGATTTGTCAAAGTATGGATTAGATCAACCAAATTTAAAAATAACTTTTTTAGGAGATAATCTTGAAGAAGTATTTTTATTTGGAACTTACAATCCAATTAATGAAGATCAATATGTCTTATACAGAGATAACGTTTTTCTTGTAAGTGGCGGGTATTCTGAAACATCTTCTTTTATGCCGGTAGAATTGATTGAAAAAAATCCTATTGCAAAGTCTGAGAGTATTAAGAGTTTTGATTTTTCTCGCCTTGAACAATGGCAGGATTCACGTCTCAAATTAAATTATAGTAACGCTACTTGGAATGTTAAAGGCAAGAATTTATCAGTTGTTCAATCTGATGTTAAGGAATGGTATGACATGACATGGAATGATATTCCAGCAAAGTCAGTTGAGCCATATAAAATGGATGAAAGAGTAGGTTATAAGAGTTTTGACGTTTTACTTCAAAATAATACGAAATTAAATTTTTATAGAATTCAGGAATCTCCGGAACTACTTTTATTTAGAAAAGACGAAGGACTTTTATATCACTTTCCTAGCGACCTAGGATTCACAATGCTTAATCCTCACGTTCAACAAAAAGAAGAAAAATAGTGCCAGAACTTCCCGAGGTAGAAGTTACCCGTCTCGGTTTAAGACCACTGCTAAATCTAAGCGTAAGTAGATTGGTTATAAGAAATTATTCATTACGCTGGCCGATTGATTCAGAATTGCCTAAATTATTAAAAAATCAAGTACTTCTAGATTTGAGTCGAAGAGGAAAATACATACTAGCTAAGTTTACTAGGGGGACTCTTATTATTCATCTAGGGATGTCCGGCAGATTATGTATTGTTTCTTCTGAAGAAATTTTAAATAAACATGATCATGTAGATATTCATTTTAAAGAAAATAATTTAATTTTACGATACCGTGACCCTAGAAGGTTCGGCTCAATTTTATGGACAGAGGAAGACCCTCACAAATACAAACTAATTAAAAATTTAGGGCCAGAGCCACTCAATGAAGAATTTAATGCTAAGTATCTATTTAGCAGATTGAGGAATAAAGAGCAGTGTATTAAAAATACAATTATGGATAGCCATGTAGTCGTAGGAGTTGGAAATATTTATGCCAGCGAAGCTCTTTATTATTCCGGGATAAGACCTCAACGAAGATCTAAGAAAGTCTCAATGAAGGAAGTCGATAGCTTAGTGAAGGCAATAAAAAAAGTCATTAAAGAAGCCATTAAAAAAGGCGGAAGCACTATGAGCGATTTTTTTGATGTCAACGGTAAAAATGGCTACTTTCAAAATGAACACAGGGTTTATGGAAGAGAGAATAAAGCATGTATTCAATGCCAATTTCTTATAACTCAAATAAAGTTAGGCCAGCGTTCTAGTTTTTATTGTCAAAAATGTCAAAAATAAAAACTACAATTAATAATTATAAATTATTATAATCAGGAATACTCCAACAAATACCGAAGTGATCTTTAAAAAATTGCGTAGACTTTTAATTTCGTTAAGAATCTTATTTTTTTCAGTCTCAAAATTATTGTATTGAATATTATTTTCATTTTTAAGGTAAGCATGAATTAATCTTGGAAGTTTTGGAGCTATGCTCACCCATTCAGGGAGTTCTTTCTTGATCGATTTAATGAGGCTTTTTGGCCCATATTGCTCCGAAATCCAACTTTCTAGATAAGGCTGTGCTGTTTCCCAAAGGTCTAAATTTGGATCTAAATCGCGACCCAAGCCCTCAACATTTAATAATGTTTTTTGAAGCATAGTCAATTGCGGCTGAATTTCCATATTAAATTGACGCGAGGTTTGGAATAACCTTACTAACAATTTACCAAATGATATATCTTTTAGTGGTTTATTAAATATTGGCTCACATACAGATCGAATAGCATTTTCAAAGTCATCAATTGAAGTTTCTTTAGGCACCCATCCTGACTCAATATGAGCTAAAGCAACTGCATGGTAGTCTCTCTTGAAAAATGCAGCAAAGTTTATTGCTAAATAGTATTTATCCTGATCATTAAGAGATCCCATTATTCCAAAATCCAAAGCTATATACCTTCCATCGTCAGCTACTTGGATATTTCCAGGATGCATATCAGCATGAAAAAAACCATCTCTAAAAACCTGAGTAAAAAATATCTCAACACCATCTTTAGCTAACTTAGAAATATCTACTTTATTTTTCCTCAATTCATTAACTTTACTTACTGGGGTTCCCGACATTCTTTCCATTACCATCACTTTTTCATTACAAAAATCCCAATAAACTTTAGGGACAATTAATAACTTTTTATCTTTAAAATTCTCACCTAGATGACTGCAATGAGCTGCCTCCAAAAGTAAATTAAGCTCAGATCTTGTATGTCTTGAAAACTCCTGAACTACTTCTCTTGGTTTTAATCTTTTACCATCAGACCATGCAAGCTCTAACAGCCAAGCAAATAATTTTAGCAACTTAATATCTTTATTGACTAATTTTACGATATTTGGGCGTAAAATTTTAACAGCGACTTCTGTACCATTTAACAGCTCAGCAAAGTGGACTTGAGCAACAGAAGCACTCGCAATTGGAATTTGTGAAAATTTTTTAAAAACTTCACTTATTGGTTTTCCATATGATTTCTCTATTAAAATTTCTGCTTTTAAATATTCGAAAGGGGGAACCTGGTCTTGAAGTTTTGCTAACTCATTTGCTATATCTAGCGGAATTAAGTCTCTTCTTGTTGACAACATTTGACCAAACTTAACGAAGATTGGGCCAAGTTGTTCAAGAGCTAATCTCAATCTCGTAGCTCTATTTAACTCATTACTTTGTAGAGTACGAATCGGGAATATTATCATTTGAAATACAAATATTGATTTCGATTGAAAAAATTCATCTAATCTAAATTTTGTTATTATAAATATTATTTTAATAAGTCTAAACAAACTCATATTTTCCTACTTTCAATAATATTGTTTATCTTTGCTTCTGCTCGCTCAGTATCTTCAACAATAGTGTCTATTTTTTTGTTAAATATTTCCACATCCCTTACCTTTGCTAAAATCATATTCTCTTCTTGCCAATATTCTATTAGCGATCCAACCAAGGTTTTTATATTTTTTTTACTAGTATTTTTAATTTTCTTTAATACCTTAGTTGTTTGTATTGCAGGTATATCACCAATATATTTCGCTAAATCCTCTTCCATATTCCATTCAATTTTTCTTAGGACCTGAGAAATTTTATTCGCTAATTCTATATCCCCTTCGATACTAATTTTTCCATTTTTATTATTTACAAATTGACTGATTAAATCATTAACTGTTAACTTAATTTTGGAATCATAATCTTTACTTTCATTTATTATTTTAACTTTCCCATCTCCCTCTATTTTAAGAATAATTTGGAAGCCTGAAATTTCAATTATTACTATTTTTTTTTTATGGTTGACAAGGTCACTTTTCATCCAATCATTTTGCGATAATAAATGGTTTCCAATAATCGTTTTTATTTTATTAATCACAATTTATATCCTTTATGTATTGCAACAATACCTGCTGATAAATTCATGAAGCTTGTTTTTTCAAATCCCCCACACTTTAATAATTCAACCATTTTTTGTTGGTCTGGGTGCATTCGGATTGATTCAACTAAGTATTGGTAGCTCTCTTCATCCTTCGCAAAAAATTTACCAAGCTTAGGTACTATTTTGAATGAAAATTTATCGTAAATTTTTCTTAGAGGACCCCATATTTTAGAAAACTCTAATATTACTAATTTCCCTCCTGGACACAGTATCCTATAAATCTCCTTTAATGCTTTTTCTTTGTTGGTCATGTTCCTGAGTCCAAATCCGATTGTGACACAATCAAAATAATTATTTGGGAAAGGTAGCGCTTCTGCATCACACAAAATTGAAGGTATAATTTTACCTTGATTGATAAGTTTTTTTTTGCCTTCTTTTAGCATCGCTAGGTTTATATCGGTATGAAATATTTCGAAACCTTTATTTTTGTTTAAAAACTCTATGGAAATATCAGCCGTACCTGCTGCAATATCAAGGATTTTTGCATTAGTTTTTAGGGGGGTTGTTTCAATTAGTATTCTTTTCCATAAATGATGAAGGCCCATAGACATTAAATTATTCATCAGGTCATAGTTAGTTGCTACCGAATTGAATACTGCTCCAACTTTTTCACTTTTATCTTTTTTGGCAATAGTCTCATATCCAAAATGAGTGTCTTTTTTTTGATTCAAGTTATTTTCCTCTTTATACCTTGCGCATCAAGCTTTCCGATATACTCGAGCCAAAGTTGCTCATAATTTTTCGCTAAATGATGTAAATATTCCCATGAATAAAGACCAGTATCATGACCATCAGTAAATTTAATTTTAATAGCATAATTACCAACAGGATTTATTTCTGTGATATTGATATCCTCTTTTCCAATTTGAAGTACTGCTTGATCTGGACTATGACCCTGAACCTCTGCTGAGGGAGAATAAACCCTGAGCATCTCACATGATAGTTTACATTCCGTATTATCATCAAATAGTATCTCTAATAGCTTTGATTTCTGATGAAGCTTAATTTCTTTTGGGGAAGGTGTATTTGGCATAAAATTTTAAATAAACTAAATGCTAAATTTTAGCATTTAGTTTTATATACTAACTGATGTGATAAGAGCTTTAATTTTTTTCATTGCATTTTGCTCAATCTGCCGAATTCTCTCAGCAGATACTTTGTATTTTTTAGCAAGTTCATGGAGGGTGTCAGTTTTATCTTCTTTTAACCATCTTGCCTCAACAATTTCTCTACTTCTATTATCTAGCTTCATAAGTGCATTTTTTAGATTTTTTGTATTATTCGATTCTGCTTCTAATTTTTCAATTCGTTCTGATGGCAACATAGCTAAATCTTTTAAATACGCTATAGGGCGAAATTGATCCTCATCCGAATCATCATTTGAGTAATCAATCGATATTTCTTGCCCACTAAAACGAAATTCCATTTCACGGACTTCATCTTCTTTAACATTTAATTCTTTAGCGATTGATTTTATTTCTTCTAGCCCCAGAGGCTGTAGGTTTGACCTTAGACTTCTGAGATTAAAAAATAATTTTCTTTGTGCTTTAGTTGTTGCCATCTTAACTAGACGCCAGTTTTTAACAACATATTCCTGTATTTCAGCTTTAATCCAATACATTGCATAAGATACTAATCTTACACCACGATCCACATCAAATTTTTTAACAGCTTTCATTAGACCAATATTTCCTTCTTGAACTAAGTCCGAGTGAGGAAGGCCATAACCGCTATAAGATCTTGCAATTTTCATAACAAGCTTTAGGTGTGAAAGAATAAGTTTTTTTGCTGCCTCTAAATCATTATCATTTTTAAGACGCATACCGAGTTCATGCTCTTCATCCTCAGTTAGAAAAGGAATTTCTTGAATAGATTGTTGATACATTGAAAAGCTATCAGCATTACTAAAAGACGATAAAGACAAATAATTATTCATATTTAAATTTTTTTTCAATTAAGTTTATATTTTAGCACTCTTTGTAAGAGAGTGCTAGATTACACTTAAAGTTCCATTTAATACAATGGTTTAATTGAATATTTCAAATTTTTTGATAGATTGCCGTGCTGCGAAAAAAGATGCAAAACAGCCAATTAGCATTGCAACTATGATAATAGTTATATTTTGTTGCCATATTAAGTTTTTTAAGATGAAAGTCCCACCAAGCATAGCTTCTAGATTTATCGATGCTTTGTTGAATATCTCAATGCTAAGTTTTAGAGTTAAGACAGCCATGAATCCACCGCCTAAACCATATATTAGACCTGTATAGATAAAGGGTCTTTGAATAAAGCTGTTGGTCGCTCCAATCAACTTACTTACCTCTATTTCATCCTTATGTGTTAATGTTTGGAGGCGAATTGTGTTGCCAATTACTACAATAAGAACAATTATCAATATAATACCTAGGAAACTCAATCCAATTTTTATTAAATATAGAATGGATCTTAGTTTCTTAACCCAACCTGCATCAAAAAAAATATCTTCAACTCCATCAATAGTTTTTAAATTATCTATCAGTACGTTTATTGCTTTTTCATCAAAGGTATTTAATGAAATAAAAAATGCATCAGGTAATGGGTTCTCTGACATACCGGTATCGAGAGGATTTAGATTTAATTTACTTTGTAATTTATCCCATGCTGTTAGTTTGCTTTCAAAATGAATTTTTTTAATTATTGAGGTTTTGCTAAGAGCTGATTGGATAAAATCTATTTGATCCTGCTTGATATTTTTTTTTAAGAATAGACTTAATTCTGCATCATATGCAATATTGTTTGAAATTTGAGAAACATTTTCTACGATTAACAAACCAGAGCTTGGTAAAAACAAGGTAACACCAATGACAATGAACATCATGAGCGAGGAGGAAATATTAGAAAAAATTCTAACCATAGCCCTATTAAAAGCTTGAAAGTGGTTATGAAGGTAATTGAACATAATCTGCTTGGCCTTCTAATCGTCCGCTAATTAAGTGGACTTTTTTATGCTTAATCGGAGTTATTGGTAATTCGTGTGTTGATATGATCACAGTTACACCAACTTGTTGAAAGCTATAAAAGATATTCATGATTTCATCAGCATATTCTCTATCTAAATTACCAGTGGGCTCATCAGCAATTAATATAGAAGGTCGAGAAACTATAGCTCTTGCTATTGCTAGCCTTTGTTGCTCTCCTCCAGAAAGTGAAATTGGCATTATCTTTTCTTTGTTTAAAAGACCAACCTTGTCTAATGCAGCCCTAACTCTTCTATTAATATTCATTCCACCAATATCGTTTATAGCCAATGGCAAGGAAACATTTTCAAAGCAGTTCCTATCGTAAAGTAATTTATGATCTTGGAAAATCATACCGAAATTTCTTCTCAGATAGGGTATGTCTTTCGATTTAAGTTGCGATAAATTCATATTTTCAAAAACTATAGTACCGGAAGTAGGTCTTTCAACTGAAGAAATTAATTTAAGTAAAGTTGACTTCCCGGCCCCTGATGGGCCTGTAACAAAAACAAGCTCAGCAGGGAGGATCTCTAGGTTTATATTTTGCAAGGCATCCATGTTCCCAGGATACCTCTTAAAGACTTTGTCAAAATTTATCATTCAAACATTCCCTCTGCATATTCTTTTGCTTTAAATTCTCGTAAATCATCAATTCCTTCTCCAACACCAATGAATCTTACTGGAATAGGAAGTTCTTTGGCAATTGCAGCTAAAACGCCGCCTTTTGCAGTTCCATCAAGCTTTGTCATCACTATACTTGTTACACCTAAAGCATCATTGAAAGCTTTAAGCTGTGTAATTGCATTCTGACCAGTATTAGCATCTAGCACAAGAAGAACTTCTTGCGGTGCACATTTATGACATTTAGTAATTACTCTTTTAATTTTTGTAATTTCATCAATTAAATTTTTCTGTGTTGGGAGTCTTCCTGCAGTATCAGCAATTACAACATCAATATTTTTTGCTTTAGCTGAATTTATAGCATCAAATATAACTGAGCTGGGGTCAGCCGTTGCATGTGAGATGACGGCGACATTATTTCTTTCACCCCAAACAGTTAGTTGTTCTGTTGCTGCTGCTCTGAAGGTATCGCCTGCAGCAATTAAAACTGTTTTCCCTTCACTTTGAAGAATTTTAGTCAACTTACCAATAGTAGTTGTTTTCCCTGTTCCATTAACTCCTACAACCATAATTACGAATGGCGCATCATCATTAATTTCAAGGGCCGATTCTATAGGGGTTAAAATCTCAATAAGACAATCTTTTAAGATATTTTTTAATTGTGACTCATCTTCAATACCTTCTTCTTTAACTTTAGATTTAACTTGATTAATCAACATTTCAGAGGCAGTAACTCCGACATCTCCAGCAAGAAGAATCATTTCAAGCTCTTCGTAAAAGCTATCATTAATTTTTTTATGTTGAAATAAATTAGCAAGCTGCCCACTCAAATTCTCTCTAGTTTTTGCCAATCCTTTTTTTATTTTTTTTGTAAAAGAAAATAATCCTTCATCTTCTTTTTTAGATTTCTTTGGGACAGCCGCAGACTTAGATTTCTTTGGGACAGCCGCAGACTTAGATTTCTTTGGGACAGCCGCAGACTTAGATTTCTTTGGGACAGCCGCAGACTTAGATTT
>Ga0209710_1000988_pt1 | contig 22982 bp, 22 predicted proteins | sample ArcticOcean_MG_C_5_FD_187436 | JGI IMG/M metagenome (GOLD analysis project Ga0209710, IMG submission 187436) | Marine microbial communities from western Arctic Ocean - ArcticOcean_MG_CB4_138 (SPAdes) (version 2) | ecosystem: Environmental > Aquatic > Marine > Oceanic | place: Arctic Ocean...
ATATGCCAGTACATGGTATCATTCTGAATCATCACGCCCAGCGGCTTCGGCAGTCGCAATAGCTGATCAGCCAACCACGGCACGCGTTCCCGATCTGCCGAGCGATCCAGCACACTCAATCCGGCCGCGACCAAGTCGAATCGGTGCAGGTTCCGACCAAGTGATTTGACTTGCTCTTCGAAGCCAAGGGCACGGGTTAGCGTCTGCCTGGACGCGTCTGCTTTGAAATAGGCCAGGTGTTCAATGCCTTGGTCCATAAGGTGGTCAGCTCCCACGCGACCAATGGCACGTTCATCCGTTAGAACCTTGGGAAGGTTTATCTCACCCACCGCATCAAAGAGATCAACGACTGGCACAGCGGCGCTTTTTACCAACTTGCCAATTATCGAGCCAGGTTCCGGCATGAGAGTAATGATGCCATCAAACCGACTGGCAATGGCCGGTAGCAGAGCCGGAGCGAGATGGCCCCCATGATCAGATACGCTCGTTAACACCCACCCCGCTTGAAGGGCAAAATCGACGATGCCCCGTTCTGCATAAAGACCGTACCTCTCCCCATAGTAGAGGTCTTGTTTACGGTCGGGATAGTAGAGAACTCGTTTGCGGCCCGATCTCATCTCTTGTTCCTTTTGGTCATAACCATCTGTCGGCGCCAGAGCACGAAACGTTCACCGGCACGCAATGAGCTCTTTGAAGCACAAATTTATCGGTTGAACACTACAAGTTTCGCTACTTTTATACCGCGGTTGCAGCTTCAGGGGCAAGCGGTAGATCTTAAGGTCGATTTATGCCATCGTCGCAAAGAGAAACAAAGGGCTATGTTTATGAAGCGGGTATGTATTCTTTGGATCGGTCTGTGGGTGTCTCAGCTTCAGGCGGACGTAGTCTCCGAGCTCTCACTATGTGATGCCCTCGTTGAGCCAGCTAAGCGTCTTCAGTGTTTCAACAAAGTTGCCAGTAGACACGCAGCGCCGCCTACCGTACGAGGCACTTCTTCGGGCCAGCAGGAGACCACAGTCCAAAACCAAACGTCAGAGATTGTCGGTCGTGCGCAGAATAAGGATGTCGATGAAGCATCCGACTCGATGCCACTACCGCCCAGCACCAAGCGTCCTGCAGTCGCCCAACGATTCACCGTCAAGGTCGCGAATATCGACACACCAGTAGAAGATGTCTTGCAGCGAGCCGAACGACCGAACCCGGTAGCGGCGGCTAAACCTCAAGCAACGCGCTCGGATTGGGATAAACCGATCGAAAGTGCCGCGCGCGAGATGCATGCGACAATTTTGGCAGTAAGAAAGTTACCTGCTGGCCAGTTTTTGCTTACATTTGACGACGGTCAGGTTTGGCGAGAAATTGAACCACGACGTCGGAGTCGATACTCAATCGAGGACGGCGTTATTGTCTCCAGTGGGTTTGGTGGAAGTTTCAACATTAAGTCCAAAGCCACCGGCTATCGCAACAAGGTCCGGCGGGTAAAGTAACGCTAATCATCAATCTTGCGTGCTACTTCTTGCGCCTTTGCAACCATGCAACGGTAGCTGAGTCACTGCCCTCATCTCTGGCAAGGAATAACCTCAATGATCTCCCATGGCCCCATTGGGCAGCTCGTTAGCTCTGCATTCAACGTTGCAGAACGCCCACATTGCACCACAATCGATAACTGTTTGGTGCCAGGCCCGAACCAAGAATTAAAGCCCAATCCCATCAAACACGGCCCACGGCGACGCTGCGGCCTCCACGGCCTTCTCAGATAACGGGTTATCGTGGTTCAATTCGCATCAGACATTTGACCGAATCGAGTGATTGAAGGTGAGGTTTGGGAATCTAAACCTTGGAACCTGCCGCTCTTGCAGGGGCTTGGATTCGGTACAGGCCTTAGCTCTCGAAGACTATTGGTTGCTTGCCTTACACTTCTGCGTCCTCTGCAATTTTTGTGCATCAGTTCCGTACGCAAGCTTCCTTCAGATTCCACTTCAGTGAGGACATCCTCGCCTTCGGCTAAAAGTTAACACGGCTGAACTGATCGGGTGCACGGCCAGTAGCGGCAGTCACCACCCAGACTCTCGGCCACCTCCAGTGGACCGAAACAACGTTCGTCAAAACGCGTTCGGCCAAGCCTCGTTTACCAACGAAAAAGACCCAACGAAGCGGGCCTTTTTCGAGTAAAAAACTACTCAGGTCTAAACTAAAATGATGCACCCATCCGCACGTACAACTGCCTCATGAACGGGTTGTGTAATGCGTCTTCGTATCCCGTAAAGTAGGCTGTTGGTGGCTCCGAATCAAAGAGATTGACGGCACCAACCGTGATGTCGTAGTTGGAGTCTTCACCAAAAGTGTAGCGATATTGCGCATCAACCTCGGTGTGCGAATCAATCGTACCAAACTGACCTCTACCGTTGACTCTATTGCCAAAGGCATCGTCTTCCAAGTCATGGACGTACCGCACGGTGACATTACTGGAATGCCTGTTCATCGACCAACCAAGCATCAGGTTCGCTTTAAGCTGGGGAGCCGGAACACCGGAGTTGCCTTGATTCCGGAATCCAACCCCATCGATTATAACCCCACCTTCCGATGCCTGAAGATCGTAAGTCTCTATATAGGTGGTTTCAGTTCGAATATCGAACTGATGTGCATCTATGTCGAAGACATAGGACGTGGAGATATCAAAACCCGAGGTTTCTGTTTTTCCAGCGTTAAAGAAGCCAGTATTGACGATCAAAATTGCCCCTACGTTAGCTGGACAAGACGTGGCGCCTTCGTTAGCGAGAACCGGATTAGACAGTGGGACAAGCGTATCGCGTTGAATCTGTGCGCTACAGGGATCAGAAGCAACCAGCGCGTTTGCGTTTTCTGCCCTGATTTGATTTTTGAATTCAAAATCAAAGTAGTCCACATCGATCTGGAAGCTGTGGTTTCCACCACCCCAGGGAACCTCGGGCGACCAGGTTGCCCCAACGTTGAAGTTCTCAGACTCTTCTGGCTTTAGTAACGGGTTCTTTGCTGAGACAATCGTCCGGAAAGTACCCGACGTTTGTTCCGCAACGTTAATCGTATCCCTAACCTCACCTATCGCTGATTGCTTGTCGTCACCCACAACATTGCCGAGCGATGGCGCACGGAACGAGGTACCGGCAGATGCCCGTAGTGAAACACTTTCCGTTGCACGCCAGTTAATGCCGAATTTGGGGTCAATGCTGTCGATTTCACCATAGTCCTCGTACCGGCCCGCTAGTTGGATATCAACAGAATCAAGGATCGGAAACGCAAACTCAACAAAATACGCGTCTACAGTTCGGCCACCCTTACCGCTAGTTCTCGGCGAACCGAATCCCTGAGACAGGGAGTAAGCGATGTTGGACACCATGCGCTCCCGAATTTCTTTTCTCCTCTGGAATCCAACAGCCATACCCGCGTTACCACCAGCCATTTCAAACAGATCACCTGACAAAACCCCTTCGAAGACCGAGAGTCTCCTTTCATTGATCTCACTCGAAGAAGTCTGTGCGTTGAAACCGATAACATCATTCGTTGCAGCTGCATCAGCAAGCACCAGGTCACCGTTGGCATCTAGTAGTCCCGCACTTCCGTACCCGGAAGTTGGGTCGAACGTGCTGCGGTAGATATTGGCACCGAATGGCGAGATATAGTAACAGTTACCTTTGCCAGCAACCTCAGAAGAAGCAGGACCGTCGAAGCGAATTTCACAATTCGATCCGCCAAACCCGTTCAGAGCATTCTGCATTCTGCGCAGATCTGTGTCACGGCCTTCGCGTGCATTGTATGCGCCTGAATATTGAGCGCTGGCTATATAAGTCCAGTTGCTCAAAAATCCGCCACTGAAAAACTGCTCAAAGGAACCCTCGAGCGTCAGTGCAAGTCGTGAACCGTTCGCGTCGCCTCGCGATTTCTGAGCAGGATAGGCAAGACCCAAAGCACGTCCTCCCCACGACAGATCAGTGCCTAACTGGTTAAACGGGTTGTTCGCTGGAACTATCGTCCGGCCATTAGTCATCGGGAAAGACGCGATGTTTGACTCGGAGTTCTGGCTTCTGTACATGCTGGATTCGATCAGAACATTAGCGTAATCGTTCAATCTCAAATCCCAGTGGGAATACAACTGCCAGTTGTCCTCCTGTGGTGTAGTCGAGTTGTTTGGCTGGTAGGACGACCGACAGGTACCGAGTGGGAATGTCGTGCCAGAAAACTGCCCACCACCTGGTACGGGACCGATGGCTGCAACGAGATCCGGCAAACAGAACGGATCAGCAACCTGCAAACTGGATGCACCACCAGCAACGGCAGTGTCCCACAGGTTTGAGTAGTTAATAGGCCCGTTGGTTCCGTTATCGATAATCACATCAAGGCCGCCAGCGGCAGTTGGTCTACCTGACATCACATAGGTGCCTGGGGAGCCATTGCCCGACGTATTGTTGATCAGATTAAACGCCCTTTCACGGTTTTCCAGAGGATCTACATGCTCAAAAGAGAATGCGAAGATGCCGTGGATATCATCATTTCCTGCACCGATAATAAACTGGACTTCGTTCTGGCCGCTGCCTTCAATCTGCTTTCCACCAATCCGCGCTTCAAAGCCTTCGAAATCAGTTCGGGTTTTCATATTTACGACACCGGCGACCGCGTCGGAGCCGTATAAGGCTGCGCCGCCGTCTAGCAGCGTCTCTATTTGACTTATCGCAATCATTGGAGCAAGTCGCTTGATGTTGGTATAATCAGCTCCTGAGGGACCTGTCGACGTCGATGCTGTGCGTTTGCCGTTCAATAAGACAAGCGTTGACGAAACACCCAGACCACGTAGGTCGATTGCGCGTTCGTTACCGCCGGTGCCTCCGTTCATGAGGCTGTTACGTCCGTAGTTGGAAGGTGAGAAAGTAAACGTCTCTGCTATATCTTCGAAGTCTGACCATCCGTTCGCTTGCATATCCTCAAGCGTCACCGTGTTAATCGGTGATGGAAAGTCAGACTGATTCTTTCGTCTGATGTAGCTACCAGTGACAACAACTTCTTCTATTTCTTCTATTTCTTCGAGTTCGGTTTCAGAGGCATACGTTGTACCGGGCAGTAACACCGACAACCCAAATAGAGCGATGGAAATCGCTGTACCGACAGTTTTATCATTCATAATTCCCTCCCAGGGAGTGAGATTCAAGAGCCATAGAATCAAAAAGATTCGACCGACTGATTGCAACTAGACCACCTGACACCAGAACCGGCAATCCAAACAAGCATACAGTACGTGCAAAACGCCTACCTTATTGTGCTGCCGACTAGATCCCGAACGTTTTTGCAACACAAGTGGAGACACGCAAGCCAACGCATGGCAGAGGAGCAGCGCTCAACAATTACTGCTTATGAAACTCTGGCCTCTGACTTTGCATCGATCAACATCCCCTGTGCATTGATTTACGGTGAACTTAGAGAATCGTTCATCGAGAAAAGCGCGCAGCACATGAAGACATTGCTTCCTCATTTGGAAGTCTCGCCACTGCCAGATACTCAACATCACCTGTTTCTGCATCAGTAGATGGCGTTCATTGAGTCGCTCGGTCGACAGCTTCATCTCTGGAAAGCGCGTTAAGCTGCAACCGAAAGCTTTTGTTTGACGCATAAAAAAGCCCGGAATTAGCCGGGCCTTTTTTATTGCTTGCAAAGTTGGTGGTTAGCAGGCTTCGAATAATCCCGCTGCGCCCATGCCACCGCCCATACACATTGACACAATGCCATATCTCTTTTCGCGACGCTTAAGTTCGCGAATGATGTGGCCCGTTAAGCGTGAACCTGTCATTCCGAAGGGATGACCAATCGAAATAGAACCGCCATTGACGTTGCAAATTTCAGGATCAATTCCCAATGTGTCCCGGCTGTACAGACACTGTGATGCAAAGGCCTCATTGAGTTCAACGAGGTCGATGTCATTCATTGTCAGGCCATTCACCTTAAGTAGCTTAGGTACCGCAAATACTGGCCCGATGCCCATCTCGTCTGGCTCGCAGCCTGCAACAGTCCAGCCCCTGAAGTAAGCCATGGGCTCAAGTCCGAGTTGTGCGGCGCGCTCTGCACTCATCACCAGTGTCATTGAGGCACCGTCAGAAAGTTGGGAGGCGTTACCGGCAGTCACTGTACCGTTTTCTTCGAAAGCCGGTGGCAACTTGGCCAGGCCTTCGTAGGTTGTTTCAGGTCGGTTACATTCGTCACCGACACAAACACCAGTAACGATTTCAGTTTCTTCGGTTTCTTTGTTAATTATTTTTGCGTACTTGACCTTCATGGGCATAATTTCGTCCGCAAACAAACCAGCGTGCTGAGCCGCTGCTGTGCGCTTTTGGCTTTCGAAGGCAAACTCGTCTTGATACTCGCGCGTGACGTTGTAGCGTCGCGCAACGACTTCAGCGGTGTTACCCATCGCCATGAAAATGTCAGGCGACTTTTCCTTGATCGTCGGATGAGGATCAGATTTACCAGGAGTCTGACGCATGCTAGCCGAAATAGACTCAACGCCACCAGCGATAATGATCTCTGAGCAGCCACTGGCGATCTGATTGGCGGCAAAAGCAATGGAATTCAAACCTGATGAGCAGGCACGGTTAATGGTTGAGCCTGCAGCCGTCACAGGAAGCTTCGACAAAATGACGGCCACGCGAGCAATGTTGCCATCCTGTTCGCCAATCTGGTCTGCAACGCCGACGATCACGTCTTCAACCTCTGCAGGGTCCATGCCCGGGTTTCGATCCAGCAGGGCATCAATACAATGCGCTAGCAGGTCATCTGGCCGGGTCAGGTTAAAAGAACCCCTGAAAGATTTAGCCAGTCCTGTCCTTACACTATCTACTATTACTACGTCGCGCATATTTACTCCCTTGATCTGTGCCATGCGGGAAAAAATAGAGGGTCCGCCGAATTCTTGCGTCTGGTGTAGCTACCAGTGACAAAAACTTTTACAGTTTCTTCTCTCTCTTTGAGTTCGTCGTCAGAGGCATAGGTACTAACGGGCAGCAGCATCGGTAGCGCAAATAGAGCGATAGAAATGGCTGTGCCGACAGTTTTATAATTCACTCTCAGGAAGTGAGTTTAAAGAGCCATGGAATCAAAATGATTCGACCGACGATGCCAACTAGACCACCTGACAACAGAACCGGCAATCCAAACAGGCATACAGTACGTGCAAAACGCCTACCTTATTGTGCTGCCGACTAAATACCGAACGTTTTTGCAACACAAGTGGAGACGCGCAAGCCAACGCATGGCAACTGTTGGGGGACAGGGATTCAATTTGACATTTAACCTATTGATTTATATCAATAAAATATCAAACCTCTAGCTTGATGCCCCCTCAAACTAACGCTTGAGGGGGTGAATTTTATTTAAGTCTGTAACGATTACTGATCCATCGTATTGTGTAACTCTTCTACCATATACAGATTTCGCGTATCGCAGGTAGCCGCTGCTGCCCATTCCGCCATTACTGCGTCACCGGCGTTGCCTGTAAAGAAGTTACCGAATGCAGCCCCCATTACTGGAAAGCTAGACCAACCAGTCATTAGGATAAACCGCCCCGCTTCCATATCGCCAGTAAACGGCGTAAAGATCCATTGAGCCACATCATTCCCAGCGGCTTTATCTACCTCCGCCACCATCGCGCCGACCTTGCGCACATCATCCAAAGTCTTACCTTCGTTTAAAACGCAATTCCAAGTCTCTACCGGACCTGGAGTAGCATTAGAGTGATCATCAGCATGGACTGCAAAACTGACAGAAGAAGCAAGAAATATAGCCAATAATTTTTTCATATGTGTTTCCTTTTTTATTTTTCTACGGGCCGAATACCCTTAATAAAAATACTACAACGTCGATACTTGCACCATACGCATTGTGCTCACCGTGACCATCGTATTTCGGACTCCTGCCGGCAGTTTTGTTTCTGTACTACATTCGCGGTCATCGCCCAGAAGAGTGGATACTAGATGATCGCAAGTGTTGATTTGTTAGTACTAGCACGTCAGCTACTTAGTTGGTGCCAAACGCAATGCCCAATGCAGCATGGCCTTCTTCTACTAGCCTTCGGTTAATATTTTCATCATCCACCCAAAGGATAGCTACCAAGCGTCCATAGCGGTCCGTGTGTACTACCTCGATCCTAGCTGGTTTGGACATTGACCATTGGCGTAGTGCTATTGTGGCTTCAGTGCCCCAAGGTTGGTCTCTCTCTGGAGTGTCAATGTCAGCTAGCCGAACCTTTTTTATTGCGCCGTTGTGAACTTTAAAGGCAACCGTATCGCCATCAACAACTCTTGTGACCTTTCCAAATAGTGTTTGGGCTATAGCCGCAGACGCAACCAAAGAAAGTAGGGCCACAAGAAAGAATAGGCAATAGGTTTTACAGCGTTGGAACATGGCTCATACCTTTGCATAGAGGTACGACATCTTGGCAGATGAAAGTTCAGTCTGGGAGAGTGCGTATGGTGCACCAACTGCCACGAATATGGATATCTGTACGGCGCGGTCCTTCGATTAATTCTAGATTCCCACTCTTTGTCTTAGCCCCCGTTATTACGTCAACTGAGCCGGCTAATGTTTCTATGTTCTGTAGCTCCAACATCTTAGACCTGAACTGTTCAATTGCTTTTTTAATGGCCTAGCGTCCAGGCGATCTTCCCCCAGATGTAAGGCAGGAGTCTGTAGTTGTAAGGTGCTGTCTAAGTTTTAGTCAACCCTTTGTGTTACGTAAAGTAATAAATTTCGTGTATTTTTTGTTACTTGTGGTAACATTATTCCACTCAATAAAGGCAAGGAAGCAGTATGAAATTATTATCTTCGGCGATGGCAATCGCAGCGCTAACGTTCTCGGCTTCTGCCATAGCCGGTGGAACAACTCAAGTTGCTCAAGAGCGGGCTATGGATTCTATGGTCAAGAAGCTAACTATGAGCTGCTACCGCAATCGCGAAGGCGACCGTTTGTTTGTTGGTGCAACGGAAACAATTCGTTTTTGCCAAAATGCAGCCAAGCAAGCCGTCTCAGCCGCTTACGAGCAGAAAGATTTAGGGCTGGCTAGCGCGCAGCACCAACAGCTAAGCGAACGCATCAACTAACCAGCTTTTGGTCATCTCCGCGCGATGGTTGAGTAGTACATCGTGCGGTGACCTTCAGGGAATTAGCCGTCAGTGAGCAAACCACCATTGCTAGACCTAGAATTTAAGACGCTGACTTTGCAAAGAAAAGCGCGGTTTTAGCCAAGATACATATACTTCTGTAAAGAGATGCCGCTATATTGGCTCAGGCTAACGCAAGGATGAGGCTAGGGCTCCAATTGGTTAAATAGCCCTATCAGTCTTACTTGGTTTAGCGTCACAACTAACAGCTTCAGTCCAAGCTGTAGTGATAGCTTTTACCACCATTAGCTCGTAGCTTTGCTGAACCGCTATAGCATCATGCACTGGTAAACATACAACTTCATTATCTGCGCCTCTGAGCATTGGATAGTGCGCGAACATTTTTTTGTGGGCCAGATTCAAAAGTAGACTTTTTGGAATATATTATACCTCTTATATTCTTTTGTTTCCGCAATTGGCAGGCCTTAGAGTTTGAGGATTAAGAGTTTATTCCCGTTCACCGGACAGGAGAAGGCTCTGCAACTTCGCAGTTGAGGTAGCCGACATGAAGTAGGACTACCCAGAAACGCGATGATAACTAGACTTCTCTCCATTAGAGGATAGAAATAATCTGGTTCGTATCATTAGCCCGTGGTTCTTCAAGGGCAAATTATCAATAAGACAAATAACACCCACCAATTGCAATACTCGATGGAGCTATTGTCGTCACTGCGTGATCTTTTCATGATTTTGGCGGTTGGGGTACCGGGCAAATAAAGGGAAGAAAATGAAAGTGAATTTTTCTAAATTCTTTGCGAAAACGCAGACCAAATTCTTCAGATTCCTCGCTGATAAGTTTTTCGCACGACGCTACGGTCACAGGGCAGTAGTTTTAGAGACCATTGCTGGCGTTCCCGGCATGGTTGCCGGAATGTGGATTCATTTGAGAAGCCTCAGACAAATGAGAACGGGCTATGGCCCGATGATCCGTGAATTGCTAGCGGAAGCGGAAAACGAACGGATGCATCTAATGTTTTTCATTGAGATAGCGAAGCCCAACATTTTCGAAAGATGGCTGATCTTGGCCGCCCAAGCAGTTTTCTGGAACTACTACTTTCTGCTCTACGTCTTTTCGCCAAAGACAGCACATTTAATGGTACATTATTTTGAGGAAGAAGCGGTGAAAAGCTACTCCAGCTATCTCGAAATGGTCGAAAACGGGTTGGTTGAAAACGTGCCAGCACCTTCTCTCGCAATTGATTATTATGGCCTGCAGTCGGAGGCAAAGCTGAGTGACCTTATCCGGTGTGTGAGAGCGGACGAAGAACGTCACGCTATAGCTAATGCCGTTTTTGCCGGAGAGCACAGCCCTGATGTCGAGTTGGTAAGCGATTGGTCGGCCCATGAAGAAACGGCCGTCTCTAGAAATGGCTAACTAAAACTATGGCAACCTGACCATACCCCCGGGTTGCCTCCCACTTGAGAGATAGGGATTCCCAGTATCGTTATATGTTACTGCTGTATCCATGTACTGGCCTGAGGTTATAATTTGTGCAGTCACTAATTTTGGAGAAAGAAAAAATCAGCAGTTGGTTTTTTTGTGCGGAGATAAAACCGACTTAATCGAGCGTTTTATGGTGAAAAGTTTGGGTGGCGTTCTGCCCAAATGGTATTAGATTTTGGGGGCTTAAGGAGTGATTGAGTTAATCTTTTGGAGTTTGTTTTTAGTTGCATGGGCGTCATATGGTACGTATGTAATAAAAGCATATATAAGAACTCACGCTAAATCGGAGTAGGAGGGCAAACACAGTGGTGGTGAGTAAACAAAAAGCTGGTTTTTTACGACAATCACAACTTTTGGATCTGCGGCGATGACCACAGGCCGGTCTTAGTTAATTTGGCGCTGGCTTCAAGTTTTATTAGCGATGTATCACGTAGGTACTTTCGGTAAACCCAAGCATGGCCTTCTTTAACAAGCCTTCGGTTAATATTTTCATCACCCACCCAAAGGGTAGCCACTAAGCGTCCATAGCGGTCTGTGTCTACTACTTCGATCCTTGCTGACTTGGACATCGACCACTTTCGTAATGCTGCTGTGGCCTCAGTGCGCCAAGGTTGATCTCTTTCTGGAGTGTCAATGTCAGCTAGCCGAATCTTCTCTACTGGGCCGTTGTAAACTTTAAAGGCAACCGTATCGCCATCTACAACTCTTGTGACCGTTCCAAAGAGTGTTTGGCCCATAGCCGCAGAAGCAACAAAAAAGGAAGCAGGCCTATAAGAAACCATAGGCAATAGGTTTTACAGCGTTGGAACATGACTCATACCTTAATTTAGGGACACGACATCTTGGCAGATGTAAGTTGAGACCGCCAAGCCCAATCCAAAGACGTGTTGGAATAGCCCTGCTGATTGGTTACTGTCTGGGCCGGGAAGTACACTGCTGAAAAATCGCGAAGGTCGTTTAAGAACCTACCGATACAGGAGTTAAAGAATGCAAACGTTGTTGAAAGAATTCTATTAGTTGGCTGATGCGGAATCTAACACTCACACTCAGTAGTGCTGGGTTAAAGGTACTGAATGACTACCTTGGTTTCTCATAGGTATCTTTTGCTGGCCCTTTGAACTGGAAGTACGAAGGTGAAGTGTTAGATTAACGCAGACAAGGATTTGACGACGGAGAATGAAAAAGTTAGTTATTGGCGTTCTATTGTTGGCTTTAGCAGGCTGCGCAGAACCACCATTAGACTGTAAAATTAATCCGAATATAGTCGACCTAGCTACTGGCGCTAGTCCAATACATGACCCAGCCATGATCAAAGCCATGGATACCTATTACCTTTACTCATCTAGCAATATCGGCACGTTTTATAGTTCAAAAGATATGCGCAAATGGCAGCGTGAAGGCGAGGTTTTTAATGCAAAGGTGATCTGCAAAATAAACCTATGATCGGCATGCAGGTTCTAAACGGTCTATCGCTAAGCGACGGTATTTAGCAAAACGGAACGGTACTTGACCCTGAAACTGGCGAGAATTATCGAGCAAAAGTCTGGCTAAAAAATGGAAAACTCGCGGTGCGTGGCGATGTAGGTTTCGTTTATGACACTTTATACTGGGAAAAACAAAAAACAGTTCGATAAGCAACAAGCTGTTAGAGATGAAGAACGGCCCATGGACTGGCGAGGTATCTTTTTACAGATAAAGTGAAACCTTGCACCTTTGAGTGACGTATAAAAATGGAGTTAGGACCGGACGATTTGTTGGATGGCGTGGGGGTCTAACCCTTTGAATTACAATAGGCCGGTACATTCAAGTAATACATAGCAATGCTAGGAGTCCCTTTCTATGAAGTGGCGGGTACCCCGGGGGTGGGGTCAGTTTGGCATAGTTTCAGTTAGCCATTTCTAAAGACGGTTGGTTCTTCATAGGCCGCCCAATCAACGACTAACTCACTATCACCGCCCTGCTTTTGGCGTTCGTCACGAGTCATCCTAAAAACTTCGTAATGAACATCATCCATCAACTTCCGCAGGTCAGCGTTGTTAACTATAAAAGAAGCTTTACCAGCATCTATAAAACCGTCTAATTTATTTTTGGCACTAGAGTGCTCAGTTGAGCCTACATCAGCCAACTCATAGAATTCTTTCAACAACCTTCGCAGCCTCGCAAGATAGCGACGGCGATATTGATTTAACATTACTTCAACTCCTGTATCGGTAGGTTCTTAAGCGACCTTTACGATTTTCCAGCAGCGTACTTCCCCGTTCAGACAGTAACCAATCAACAGGGCTATTCCAACACGTCTTTAGATTCGGTTTGGCGGTCTCAACTTTCATCTGCCAAGATGTCGTGTCCCTATATAAAGGCATGAGCCATGTTCCAACGTTGTAAAAGCTATTTTCTATTGTTTCTTGTGGCCCTACTTCCTTTGCTTGCTTCTGCAGCTATGGGCCAAACACTATTTGGAAAGGTCACAAGAGTTGTTGATGGCGATACGGTTGCCTTTAAAGTTCACAACGGCGCAATAGAAAAGATTCGGCTAGCCGACATTGATACTCCAGAGAGAGACCAACCTTGGGGCACTGAAGCCACAGCAGCATTACGCCAATGGTCGATGTCCAAGCCAGCTCGGATCGAAGTAGTAGACACAGACCGCTATGGCCGCTTAGTAGCTACCCTTTGGGTGGATGATGAAAATATTAACCGTAGGCTAGTGATAGAAGGTCATGCTTGGGTTTACCGAAAGTACCTACGTGATACTTCACTAATAAAACTTGAAGCCAGAGCCAAATCAGCTAAGACCGGTCTGTGGTCGTCAAATAACGTAATAGAGCCATCAGACTGGCGTAGAGGTCAACGCAGCAGTAAGCCAGTATCGACTGTTAACGACGGCCTTTCAGGGCCTGTAAAGAAATCTAGATCAGGAATCTGCCATGCACCGGGTTCAACGTATTACGCCCGTACTCTGAATTTTAAGCCATTCACAAATATAACCTCATGCGTTACATCTGGCGGTAGGTTGCCCAAGCGTTAAGGCACTAAAGAAGCAATTGAACAGCTTAGGTCTAAGATGTTAGAACTACAAAATATAGAAACACTAGTCCGCGCTACTGCAGTAATAACCGGGCCAAAACTAAGGGTAAGAAATAGTAAAGATGAGGACTTATTCGGACAGAGAATTAATGTTAGTCGTTTTGTCGAATTTGTCAATCGCGTTAGGGTCGGTCAGGCCTGTGGGATGCTCTATGCATCGGATGAGCAGATTACGACTATTTGTTACTAGGTTGGTTACCAGAACCTTGCCAATTTTAATCGCCAATTCCTCAAGATGAAGAGGATGACGCCGTCTGCCTATCGGGAAATGGTTAGAAATGATATTGCACCAATGAAAGTAGACGCTGGATGAACATCCCTATCCCATATCAGGTTTCTAAGACACGCTATAATCTGTCAGATTGCGACATCGGAGTTGTTCATTTGGGTTACAGCGCCTTTCATCGTGCGCACCAAGCCGTTTACTTGGACAACTATATGGAGCTGACAGGTGACTTGTCATGGGGCATTGCTGCTGTAAATTTAAGAGAGTCGGAAGCCGACGAATTTGCTACGAATGATCCTTCACAGAATGGTTATTTACTCAAGTCAGTGGCACCCTTGGGAGAAATATCCCTTAGCCGTGTCCGTGGCCATGTTTTATTTTCAGACTGGACTGTTGACCGGGCGGGTACAGAAAGCCTTTTGGCCCGAGCGAGTGTTAATTTAGTTACAATAACCGTGACAGAAAGTGGCTATTATACTGATCCAGCTGGAAACCTTGATCGGAGTGATCCAACGATAGCGTCTGAAGTCGATGGTGATGTTGGCAAAAGCGTATATGCGTTTCTCGCAAACGCATTAGAGGCTCGAAGAACTCAGCTTGGCGCACCTATTACGGTGTGCTGTTGTGACAATATTCGTAAAAACGGAAAGATGCTTGAAAGAAATTTTGCATCCTATCTTGAAGCGACCAGTCGCCAGGAATTAAAAGATTGGGTGCACTCCCATGTGACTTTCCCTTGCTCAATGGTTGATCGTATTACCCCAAGGTCCACATCTGAACTGGTGTACGAGTTATCAGCTCTTACAAGTGAAGTCGTTGTACAGCCGATTATGGCAGAAGAATTTCTGCAGTGGGTTTTAGAGGATAAATTTGCCTCTGAGATGCCTGATCTGTCCCAAGTTGGGGTGACAGTTACTAAGGATGTTGATCCATTCGAGGAGACGAAAATTCGCGTTCTAAATGGTGGGCATACCTGTCTTGCTTATCTGGCGGCTCTACGTGGCATCAAAGCGTTTGACCGAGCAATGGCAACGCCAGATCTCTACAATCACTTTTGGCATTTTGAAACGCAAGAAGTTCTGCCTGCTTTGACACTTGTCCTACCATTCTCTAAGACAACTTATTTAGATAGTATCGCAGATCGATTTAGAAACGCAGCAATCGGCGATACGGTTGCGCGTATTTGTTCTGACGGCATGTCAAAATTTCCAATTTTTATCCGTCCAACACTAGAAGACTGCCTGACCCAAGGACTGATGCCGTTCCATGGAATTAAAAGCATAGCAAGCTGGCATACATTTGCAAAACATGTCGCCGCTGGGCGGATCCCGTTTGACTATATTGAGCCTAGTTGGCCACAACTGAAGAATCTTTTAGGCACGGAAGATTTCATTCTGTCAAAACAGCTTTGGGGCGATCTTCCCAAGGAATATCCAGCATTTGCCAAAGTGCTGCGTACTGCAATTGAAGAAATGGATCACTCATGGCCAGTTTAACAATGAGTGATGTTCATAAGACATGCGGAAACGAACCAGTCTTGCACTGAATTGATCTCACAGTAGAGGACGGTGATTTTGTTGTATTCGTTGGTCCCTCTGGTTGAAGAAAATCAACACTTCTTCGGATGGTTGCTGGGCTAGAGGATATCACATCTGGCAGCGTGTCCATTGATGGACTCGAAGTCAATGATGTGGCACCTACCAAACTCGGGGTAGCTATGGTTTTTCAAAGCTGTGCCCTTAATCCGTATCTATCAGTATATAAGAATATGGCTTTTGGTTTACGTCAGGCCAAAACGCCTGCTGATGAAATTGACCGTCATGTGAAAGCCGCCGCTGATGTTCTTCAGATTACAGATTATTTGGAGCGTAGTCCGCACAACTTATCTGGTGGTCAGCGCCAGCGGGTTGCCATTGGCCGCGCTATCGTGCGTGATCCCAAAGTATTCTATTTTGATGAACCACTTTCGAATCTAGATTCATCGCTCAGGGTTCAACCGCGCATAGAGATTTCAAAACTGCATGAACGCCTTGGTTCGATTATGATCTACGTTACCCATGATCAAGTCGAAGCGATGACCTTGGCTGATAAAATTGTGGTACTGAAGGATGGACGCATAAAACAGATTGGATCGCCAACAGATCTTTATGATCAACCCCAGAACCTCTTTGTTGGTGGTTTTATCGGCAGCACAAAAATGAACTTTTTTGACAGATTGGATATTTTAGAAGCCACTCAAAAAAATATACAAAATAAGCATATCCAAGGAATACGGCCGGAGCATCTTGTATCGTGTGTTGTAGCTGACGCATGCATAAGCGGTAAGTTAGAGTTGATCGAGAATCCGAGAGAATATGTTTTGGCTCATATGATAGTGTATACAGGCGCCACATTTATTGCCAAGAAGGATCGAAATCTTGTTGGAACTATTGGGGATATTTTGACCTTTCGAGGTGAATGAGTGCAATATACATTGGTTCGATAGGACGTCAACACAGAGTGTTTAACCCCTTTTAAAGGATACATCTTGATGATCTTATGCTGTGGGGAAGCTCTGATTGATATGGTGCCAGAGACATCAGTTTCTGGCGATCCCTGTTTTGTGCCCAAAGTAGGTGGCGCTGTGTTTAATACAGCAGTCGCACTTGGACGACTGTCATCTCCAGTTGCGCTATTTACTGGGGTCTCACGGGATTTCTTTGGCAGCCAGCTGAGGCAAGAACTAGAGAACAGTCAGGTCAAAAAAACGCATTTGTCCTATCAGAATGGTCCGACAACATTGGCGTTTGTGCGTTTGGAAAATGGACATGCAACCTATACATTTTATGCCGAAAATGCTGCAGATACGACTCTGTTACCGGAAAATTCTCCCAGTAAAGGATTTGAATTTAACGCTATATTTTTTGGTGGTATAAGCCTTTGTACTGATCCGACAGCTTCGACCATGCTGGATCTTATGCAAACACGATCAGACCGGTCAGTGACCATGCTCGATCCAAATATACGGCCATCTTTTATTTCTGACGAAGGATCCTACCGGAGGCGCCTTAACAAAATGATCGCTCTGAGCGATATAGTGAAATTGTCTGATGAAGATTTGCACTGGCTTGTTCCACATCATCAGCATCTTCAGGCTCAGATTGGCGAATTGGTTGGGACTTCGGAAACACTTGTCTTGATCACAAAAGGGCCTCAGGGTGCTGAAGCTTTTCACGCAGGTCAAAAAATTTCCCAAGTGCCTTCACCAAAAGTTGAAATTCAAGATACTGTTGGTGCTGGCGATACTTTTAATGCCGGTTTTCTTCATTCCCTTATGAAAAACGAAGCGCTCACAAAACAGTATTGCAGATCACCTAACGTATCAGTTTTAAACGAAGCCTTGGCCTATGCAAACAAGGCGGCTTCTGTGACTGTGTCGCGTAAAGGGGCCAACTCGCCATGGCAAAGTGAAATGTGAATGGTGCTGTCTTAGGGTCTAGGAATGTTGGTTCCTTTAGTACCATCGCTCAAGCGTCTTTAAAGAAGAATTCGGGATGAACAAAACAAGTGGTTTCTTATTGCTCATTGCTTCGCTGATAGCGCCGTCTATTGCGTTCTAAAAGCTGATTAAAACTTGCACAAGTCGAGCGCTTTCAGCTCCTTTCAAACAACCGCTTTTAATCTAAAGTCCTTCGCTAGAATTTCGCAAAAATTGTTCGCTTCGCAGTTTTGCATTTTCCCGAATGTCCATATGAAAAATTGGGTAATCGAGCCCATGGTAGTTGCCACCGCCAAAACTGCCTCCGGCGAGACCAAAATCATTCTCTGATTGGTCAGTGATAAATAGGAAACCACCTTTGCACTGAGCCTGAACCGCTTTTTCTATTGGTGCGTCTAATGCTTCGAAAACAACACCGCTCGGCCGATCTTGTCCCGACATGGAAACTTGGAAATCTCCGTGTATAGGTACAGCGCCGACATGCTCACTCTTTGCTGCCAACCCGCCGTCAACACTCCAACTCAGGGGATTAACGCACGCGTTCAAATACGCTGACTCTGGCGGTTTATTTATTACACTTTCGCTCCAGGTATCCCAGTGAACGGCGCATCCGGTTTGAAGCGGACCATCACAAAGGCCAACATCCAGCAGGTCATCAAATTCCTTTTTAGCAATATTTCCGCCAATCACATATGCAGCTACCATTCTGTTAACCAATGCAGAGCCATTAACCTTTTCCCGCAGCAGGCGAATGCTGTGATGACTTCCCTGACTATGACTTGCAATTATAAAAGGCCTGCCTTCATTTAATTGGTCTATGAAATAGTCAAACGCTGCTGCCACATCTTGGTAGGCGAAGCCTAGGACCTGTTCACGGATATCGTCGCCATTCAAGTAAGCGAATATAGATCCCTGCCTATAGCGAGGAGCATATACATTACAGCAACCGTTAAACGCGCTTGCTTGATTAGCCATCATCCACTGAGTGTTTTCCTCGGTCGCAGTATCTCGGTCCAGCGTATAAATCCAGCTCGACCCACGTAAAAAACCCGTTGGATGAGTAAAAAAGACATCAACGGGTGCTTCACCTTGAACTACAGCATTTTCGGGAATAGTCAGTCCTGCGGGCAGTAGGTCTGCAACGTCGTCAACTTCAGGTCGCGCCACCCACGAATCGAGCAAAGAGTAATCCAGTTGAGGTACTACCTGATCGGTATTGAAAGGCTTCTCTGGAGAACCAAACATGACCGTGGGTAACTGCTGAATCATGGGACCAAACACACCAAGATATACGCAGCCAAGTATTAAGGCGGTAAAACCTACGAGCCCCAATATGATTCGATTAATAATCCGCATATTACCTTTCCATCAAATTCGATGACTATAACAAGAGACTCATAAGAATGTTAAGCATGAGACATCCCTACAAAAAACACTCCCGCTCATTAGTAATACATAGCAATACTAGGAGTCCCTTTCTGTGAAGTGGTGGGTACCCCGGGGGTGGGGTCAGCGTTCTGGAGTTTTTGACTGGGTTTGTTTGGTTTTAGGAAACGTAATTCAAAGGCGATAAAATTACAGCGCTTTTCTTATAGGGGGTAGGAAAGGGGGTAGCTTTCAAAAATCAACATAAGTCATTGATCTATATAGGAATATGGCGGAGCGGACGGGATTCGACTTGACCTTTAAGACATTGATTTATATACCTAAAATATCAATCCTCTAGTTTAATGCCCCCATTTATGCCCCCACAAACCACTGCTTGAGGGTCAAAATTAAGAGTTGGGATTAATTTCTGCTCGTTGACTCTAGGTGAAGCAAAACCTCTCCATCGACAACTTGAAATACATTGCCCCACAGTCCGCCATCAACTCTCGCGCCTGACGCATCTCTTTGTGTCCAACTACCGTTCGCAAGCAGGAATCCATTTCCTAAGTCTTGTGCGGTGAACACTTCCGCTTCTAAGGTTGCCCCTGCTACGGCACCATGTGCATTACTTTCCATACCCGCCTGAATGGCAGCACGCCCATAAATTGGCTCAGATAGTCCAGCAACCGACCAAATTGCATCTTCAGTGTATAGCGCAGCAACCTTAGCAGCGTCGCCTTCGTTTAGCACCTTTACAAAGTTGTCTATATATTCGCGAATGGTTTTTACCGCATCTCCATGGTTTGCCGCATCATGATTCCCATGACCATCTGACCAAGAGTTAACGGAGACAAACAAAAGTACGAAAAAACTGACTGCGCTATTGATGAAGATCGAACGTTTATTCTGGAACATATTTTTTCCTATTTATTTTTATAAAGGCTCCGAAACCCTACGACACACTGACAAGCAACACAATGCAGCCTCCTTAGCGGCAACCATCTCCGCCTAGCAAGCGCACCTGTAAAGCCAACAGATCCCGACGAAACACAACGACTACAATAGAGCGTCTCGAAAAACGCCCTATCGGCGCACTGGGCCTCCGTGCGTGCAACTTGCACTCAATCTCTTTGCTTCGCCAGATTCGCCAGGACGGCTTCACCCATATGCGGGTTTGTGCCGTTAATCATGTTCTCGGCACGCGCCCTGATCATCTCATCGAAGTGATCGTGCGTCAGGATATACAACCGATCCGAACGTATGGCATCAAAAACGATCTCGGCAATCTCCGCCGGTTGCATGCCCTGCCTGAGGATCTCTTGAAACATTGCGATGCGCTGTTCGTCTTCCGGCGTCAGCGGTCGCTGTTCTTTGTCGTTGCCCAGATCTGCCGGCCGGTTGCGGCCGCTGTTAATGATATTGGTGTTGACGAAACCAGGGCAGAGTACAGAGCACCCAACTTTGGCATTTTCCGTCTTAAGGTCGACAGAGAGGTTTTCAGTCAGCGCAACCACGCCGTGCTTGGTAACGGAATAAAGCGCGTTGGTGCTGCCGCCAATGATGCCGGCGATGGATGCAGTGTTGACGATGTGACAGGGCGTTTCCTGCGCGATCATCTGCGGCACGAACACACGCAGGCCGTAGATCACACTCCACAGATTGACGCCAAACACCCAGTCCCAATCCTTTTGAGTCGCGTCCCAGGAATTGCCGCCGCCGCCAACGCCTGCATTGTTGAAAAGCAGGTGCACGGCCCCGAAGTTTTCCACGGCTTCATCCCGAATCTTAAGCAGTTCGGCCTCGATCGCCACGTTGGTGACGATAGGCAGCACCTGGTTATTCGTGGTCGCCTGCAGTTCGGCCGCCGTCTTCTCCAACACCGCTTCTTCAATGTCCGCCATCACCACGTGCATACCTTCAGCGATGCACTTTTCGGTAAGTGCCTTGCCAATACCGCTTGCTGCTCCCGTAATCACGGCGACCTTACCCGCAAAATCCTTCATGAAATTCCCCTTCAAAAAATATCAAGTATAGCTGGCGCCGTTTGATAAGTCTGACAGCATGTCCGCTGTGCACGCGCGCGGCCTGCTAAGGGTGGCAGCGAGATACTAAAAACGGCGCAGCAGACGGGATTGGTTATAGGCTTTACATCATTGATTAACTTCGCTAACACTTCAAAGCGATAACATGCCGCCCCCATTTATGCCCCCAATTTATTACTGCTTGCACAAGTCAGCTGACTATAAAGTTAGCGCTAAGCCGAATCGAAAGACGTGTTGGAATAGCCCCGCCGATTGGTTACTGTCTGGTCGGGGAAATACGCTGCTGGAAAATCGTAAAGGCCATAAGAACCTACCGATACAGGAGTTGAAGTAATGTTAAACCAATATAGACGTCGCTACCTTGCTAGGCTGCAAACGTTGTTGAAAGAATTCTGTGAGTCAGCTGACGAGGAATCTAACACTCACACTTAGCAGTGCTGGGTTAAAGGTAATTAATGAACACCTTGGTTTCTCATGAGTATCTTTTGCTGGCCCTTTGAACTGGAAGCGCAAAGGTGAAGTGTTAGATCAACGCAGACAGATATTGAGGACGGAGAATGAAAAAGTCAGTTATTGGCATTCTATTGTTGGCTTTAGCTGGCTGCGCAGAACCACCATTAGACTGTAAAATTAATGCGAATATAGTCGACCTGGCTACTGACGCTAGTCCAATACATGACCCAGCCATGATCAAAGCCATGGATACTTATTACCTTTACTCATCTAGCAATATCGGCACATTTTATAGTTCAAAAGATATGCGCAAATGGCAGCGTGAAGGCGAGGTTTTTAACGCGATACCGCCCTGGCTTGTGGAAGAAATTCCGGTGGCAGACCACATTGGCACGCCAGATATTGCCTATTACAACGGCCAATACCTGTTGTTCTACCAATCACACAACCCCAATACATGTGACGCAGCTACAGGTTTGACCATCAACAAAACGTTGGATCCGTCAGACCCGAATTACGAATGGGTGGACCAAGGGCTAATACTGCGATCTGAACCCTTCTATGACGGTGTCGACATCTATTGCGGTAACGAAAGCGCCACATTTAACGCTATCGATGCGCATTTCTTTCAAGACTCTGACGGTAAGCCTTGGATGGTATTTGGCTCAACCATAGGGGGCATTAAGATAGTGGCGCTGGATCCACAGACACTGCAACTGGCTGACGACCATGAGTTCGTTACCCTGGCTCAGCGCTGGCTCTTGCAAGACGATCCAATTATTGAGGCGCCATACATTGTTCAACGCCACGGTTATTACTATCTTTTCATGTCCTTCAATCACTGCTGCTTGGAAGAAAAAACTCAGTACCAGGTGCGGGTCGGGCGTTCTGAAAAAGTCACTGGGCCCTACTACGACAAAAGCGGCTGGCCGCTTTATTTGGAAGGTGGCTCTTTGCTCATTGAGAAGGTTACCGATAAAGATGGAGATTTTGTCGGCACAGGACACAACAATGTATTTGCGGAAAATGGCCAAGATTGGTTGGTCCACCACGCCAAAAAGCCCAGTGAAGACTACAAAGCCTACCTCAACATTCGCAAACTTGACTGGGACGAAAACAAATGGCCAACGGTGTGCGCAAAAAATTAGCCAGGCGCCTGGGGCTACTTTGAATGTCACCTAAGCCTTTATGTGCGTTTAAACAGGTATATCTCCGCTAGCTTAGGTGTAAACCTTTAACTTACTGCTGTAAATTTCAGGGTTGATTTTCGACACTTGCGTCTATACTTTGTCTAATACGTCAAAAAAAAATAATTTTGTGCGTCTTGGCCTTCACTGGGCTAAACGCTAACGCCGCAATTGCTGAAGAAACCTCCGTTCCAGAGTTCGCAACAATTTTCCAACTTTCTACAACAGACCAGTCTAGTGTCGCTGCTGCATTTACCCAATTTGCACAGTCTGATTGCAGAAAAAACCTACCCACCAATATACGCATCATGAACGAAACCTTTAACGGTACAGATGAAACAACGCATTCCGTTATCTGGAACTTTGCTGATGCTGCAGGTATGGCAACGACATTTGCAGGACTAAGAGAGTGTCGCGCTTGGGCTGATACCTTTAGCGTGCTGTCTAACAATGTTGAATGGAAATCTCAGCAGTTACTACGCACCTTAGCGACAGGTGGAGACTACACTAAGGATACCGCTTA
>Ga0209710_1000993_pt1 | contig 22941 bp, 18 predicted proteins | sample ArcticOcean_MG_C_5_FD_187436 | JGI IMG/M metagenome (GOLD analysis project Ga0209710, IMG submission 187436) | Marine microbial communities from western Arctic Ocean - ArcticOcean_MG_CB4_138 (SPAdes) (version 2) | ecosystem: Environmental > Aquatic > Marine > Oceanic | place: Arctic Ocean...
ACACCAAAAATCTATTGAAGAGAAAGGCCAAAATGGGCTTGAAGAAGAAAGACGATTGGCTTATGTGGGAATAACAAGAGCCAAAAAAAAAGCACTTATATCTTTTGCTATGAATAGATTTTATCAAGGAAACTGGATAGACAGTATGGCTTCAAGGTTTATTGAAGAGTTACCAGAAAAATTTTTAGAAAAGAATTCTTTTTTTGACGATTCTAAAGATAATGAAGAAGACTTTGAGTTTAATCAAGATTTCGAGATTGAAGAAGGAACCAGAAGTCCTGGATGGATAAGATATCAAAAAAGAATTAAATGATTATAAAAAAAATAAAAATTTTAAAAAGCAAATTTAAATATTACAACATTGATGGTTACATTATTCCAAAAAATGATGAATATTTTTCTGAATATGCAAAAAATGACAGGTTAAAAAATATTACAGACTTTTCAGGTTCCGCAGGTTTTGCAGTAATTTTAAAAAAAAAAAATTATTTATTTGTTGATGGAAGATATACCATTCAAGCACATCAGCAATCATCTAAAAATTTTAAGATAATTGAAATTCATAAAAAACTACCTCATACAATTATTAAAAATTTTAATTTAGGTTACGACCCAAAACTATTTACATCAAAATTACTTAGTAAATATTTTATAAACAATAACTTAATTTCTATTGATCAAAACTTAATTGACCAAATATTTAAATTTAAAGATAAACACACAAAACCATTCTATTCTCTGGACAAGAAAATTGTAGGTGAAACTTACGGGTCTAAAATTTCTAAAGCCGTAAAATTTCTTAAAAAGAACAAAGCAGATTATTGTTTCGTTTCTGCACCAGAAAATGTGGCTTGGCTTTTAAATATACGCGGATATGATAACCCAAATAGCCCAATTGCAAATGCAAGGCTAATATTAAATAAAAAAAAGGAATTGTTTTTAATAGCAAATAAAAATAATTTAAAAAATCTCCTCTTAGATAAAAAAATTAAAAAGACACAAATTTTATCAATCAAGTCACTTCCACAATTTTTAGATAATTTAAAAGGTAAAAATTTTATTATTGATAATAAAACTTGCTCAATTTTTTATGAAAAAATAATTAAGTCAAAATTTAATATACTTAAATTTGATGATCCAATTTATGAACTAAAATCAATCAAAAATTCTACTGAAATAAAACATATGATTCAAGCCCATAAAAAAGACGGCTTAGCATTAACAAGATTTATTTATTGGATTAAAAATATTAATAAAAAAAAAATAACAGAAGTATATGCACAAAATAAATTAGAAAAATTTCGAAAGCTAAATAAAGATTATTTATTTCCGAGTTTTGATACTATTGCTGGTACTGGTTCAAATGGTGCAATTGTTCATTATAGAGCTAATAAAAATACAACTAAAAAGATTGAACAAAAAGATATTTTATTGGTAGATTCTGGTGGTCAATATCATTATGGAACTACAGATGTTACAAGAACCATTTCATTTTCAAAACAAAACAAGTTTATCAAAAATGCTTATACAAACGTATTAAAAGGACATATTGCCGTTGCCTTAACAAACTTGAATAGGGATAATTTGGGAAAAAAAATAGACATAAAAGCTAGAAAATTTTTAAAAAAAGAAGGTCAAGATTATGCCCACGGAACAGGACATGGAGTTGGTTTTTTTTTAAATGTTCATGAGGGACCTCAATCAATCTCAAAAAATAATTCTATAAAGATAAAAAATGGAATGATCCTAAGTAATGAACCTGGTTTTTATAAAAAAAACCACTTTGGTATTAGAATTGAAAACTTAATTTATGCTAAAGAAACTAAAAGAAGCTTTAATTTTGAAAATCTTACACTCGCACCTTTAGAAAAGGATTTAATTAACTATGAACTATTAAATAAAGCAGAAAAAAACTATTTATTCAAATATCATTTAAACATTTACTCGGAATTTTCTAAACTGCTTAATAAAAAAGAAAGAAAATGGTTAGCCACTCTTATTTAGCATCTTTAACCATTCTATTTGATCTATAACTTTTATATTCCAATCCTTAGCTATATTTATCTTTTTTATAGTTGGTTTTTCTCCAGCAATTAAATAATCAAGTTTTTTATTAACATTACTAATTATTTTTCCTGAATTTTTTTCGATTAATGATTTTGCTTCTGCCCTACTAATACCATTTAACTTTCCAGTTAACATAAAAGTTTTATTTTTTAATAACCCATTATTATTTATTAAAATTACATCTTTGATTGTAAGATTTTTTTCTAATTCAGATAATACTTTAAGATTGGTTTTGTTTAGGGAAAATTTTTTGATAGACTGAATTTGTGTAATCCCAATTCCATCAATATTTGATAAACTTTCTATATTATTCTCTCCTAACAGATTAAAAAAGTTAGTTGATTTTTTGAGATGTCTTGCAATAAGCTTCGCATTTTCTTGTCCTATATGTCTTATGCCCAGGGAATAAATAAATCGCTCTAAAGAAATGTTTCTTTTTTCTTCAATAGAAAATTTTAAATTAGCAACTGATAATTTTCCCCATCCTTCATATTCTTCTATTTTACTATAGTTGAGCTTAAATATATCCTGTGGAAGTCTAACTAATTTTAAGTTCCAAAAATTTTCAACAATTTTTTTACCAAATCCGTCTATATTAAATGCATCTTTAGAAATAAAATGTTTAATTTTTTCTATGGCAATTTTTTCACATTCAAACCCCTCACTAGCACACCTTCTTACGGCATCTTGTTTTTTGGTTGTCTCATTATAATCTTTAATTGTTTTGTTTCCACAAGATGGGCATTTTAGAGGAAAAATAAATTTTTTTGATTTTTGTTTTCTTTTTTTTAAATCTACTAAAATCACATGCGGAATCACATCTCCAGCTCTTTCAACTGTAACTGTATCTCCTACTCTTATGTCCTTTCTGATAATTTCATCTTCATTATGAAGTGTTGCATTTGAAACTATTACCCCTCCAATATTAACTGGTTTAATTTTTGCAACTGGGGTAAGTGCTCCTGTTCTGCCAATTTGTATTTCAATATTCATAATTTCTGAAATTGAGCTATTGGCTGAAAACTTATGTGCTATTGCCCATCTGGGTGCATTTGCAGCAAAACCCAATCTTTTCTGCAAGTCAAAATCATTAACTTTATAAACGATTCCATCTATATCAAATGCTAACTCTTTTCTTTTCTCCTCTAACGCTTTATGATTTATTATTAAATTTTTAACTCCAATAATCTTTTTGTTAAATGGATTTGTTTTAAAACCCCATAATTTTAAGTTTTCTAAAAAATTTGTTTGATTTTTAATATTGATTTTTTTTTCGTAACCATACGTATAAGCAATAAATTTTAGTGGAATTTTTGCTGTTATTAATGAATTTTTTTGTCTTAATGATCCTGAGGCAGCATTTCTAGGGTTTGCAAACTTGTCATTAATTTTTTTAAAATCATTATTTTCTATAAAAACTTCGCCTCTAATATCTATTTCTTCAGGGAAATTATTCTTAGCAATTTCTAAAGGTATATCATTAATTGTTTTTAAATTTTGAGTAATATCCTCTCCCTCATTGCCGTCACCTCTAGAAAGTCCTTTAATAAATTTTCCATTAATATAAATTAAGGATGCGGATATCCCATCAATTTTTGGTTCAGCACTATATTCAATTGGATTTGTATCTTTTAAACTTAAGAAATTAATTATTTTTTTTTCAAAATTTTTTAAATCTTCTTCATTAAAGGCATTTCCAAGTGATAACATTGGAACCTTATGCTTTACTTTTGCGAAATTTTTAGATGGTTTAAAACCTACCGTTTGTGTTGGTGAGTTTTTATCTAGTAAAAAATTATATCTATTTTCAAACTCAATTATTTCTTTTTTTAATAAATCGAATTCTTGATCTGAAATGATAGAATTATTTTTATCATAATAGTGCTTATTATATTTTTTTATTAATTTAATTTTTTTTAAGTATTTAATCTTAATATTTTCATCATGCATGTTATCAGAATAGTTTCTTAAATTTTTTAATTATTCCTTTTTTTTTATCCTTTGTATCTGTAGCGATAATTTTCAACTTATAATCTTTGTTTAATATTTTGTATGATTTCTCATACCATTTACTAGATTTATAATTATAACCTAGTAATTTTGCATATTTATTTGACTCACTTTTTAAACCAATTCTATAATGTACTTCAACCAATCGATGAAGTGCCTCTTCAATATAAACTGTTTCACTATAATTTTTTATAATGTTTTGAAATCTTTTTATTGCGGGTATCCATTTTTCTTTTTTTAGATAGTGTCTTCCTACATACATTTCTTTTGATGCTAATACATCTTCGATTAAACTGATTTTAAATTTTGCATCTAGAGCAAAATCAGTTGAGGGATAGTTAGAAACAATTAATCTAAATTTTTTATTTGCCTTTAAAAGTGGTTCTAAATCTCTTTTCTCACCTTCAATAATCTCATAATAACACATTGCAATTAAGTAATGTGCATAAACAATTCTTTTATCTTTTGGGTATAAGTCGATAAATCTCTCTAAATTAAAAATTGCCTCTGAATAATAATCTTGAAGATAATACGAATACGATGCCATTAATAATGCCTTTGGTGCCCATTCTGATTGAGGGTATAGCAACTCAGCTTCTAAAAACTTCTGAGCTGCATAGTAGGTATCTCCCTTATTAAGGCTATCGAATGCCTCCTTATAAGTAAGTACCATTTCAGTTTCTTGATCTAACGTTTTAATTAACGAAACCTCTTTTTCGCTATTTGAACACGCCTGTAAGCCAATCAATGTTATAAAAACTATTACTTTATAAAAAAAACTCATATTAATATTTTATGATATTTTGCTTATATAGCAAAAAAATTATGCAATAGATTTTAGGTGAGTTTTGTTTATATAGGCATGTGGTAAAATTTTTTCTGTAATTTCAATAATTGAAAAGTTATCTTTGTTACTAAATACTTTTCTCAGTAATTGATTTGTAAGCTTATGACCACCTTGAGAACAAGTTATTTTTCCAATTATCTTGTAACCTGCTAAATATAAATCTCCCATACAATCTAAAATTTTATGATTTACAAATTCTTTTTTATTTCTAAGACCTTCTTCATTTAAAATTTCATTGTCCTTAACAACTATCGCATTATCAAGGCTGCCTCCTTGAGCTAGTCCCATTTCTTTTAACTTTTCAATATCATCAAAAAGACAAAAGGTTCTTGAATTATAAATATCAGTCAAGTCTGACTCAAATACATTTATGAAATTTCTTTGTGTTCCAATTAAACTATTTTCATATTTTAGTTCAAAATCTATATCCAAACTAACCTTGCTTGGTTCTATAGAGATTGTTTTTTTACCATCATTAAATTCAATTCTTTTATCAATTTTTATTATTTTTATTGGTGCTTCACTATTTTTTATTCCAACTTTAGATATTTCTTCAATAAAAAGTTTCGCTGATCCATCAAGAATTGGAACTTCCTGATTGTCAATCTCTACTAACACGTTGTCAACTCCTAGGCCATATAATGCTCCCATTAAATGCTCTATTGTTGATATACTAACTCCACTTTCATTTGATATAGTTGTGCAAAATACTGCGCTACTAACATTAAAGATGTTCGGAACTATTATATTATTTTCATGTAAATCTATTCTTTTAAAAAGAATTCCTGAATTTGGTTTTGCCGGCTTAACCGTCATAGCCACATTTGCCCCGCTATGAAGCCCAACACCTTTAAAGGTAATATCTCTATTAATAGTTTTTTGATTAAGAACTGACATTATTGTTCTTATAAATAATTGTTTTAAATTTAGAAAAACAACAAATGTTACAAGAAAATACTAATCTATTTAAAAAAATGAAAAAGTTTTTCAAAAAAACCTTGTTTTATTTGTTTTTTAGGCACAACTACAACCTCTTGTTTGTTATGTATTTTTCTTAATTTGTAACCAGACTGGCAAACATCTCCTAGAGTTTCCTCTAAAAAATCAATGTCTTTAGAAAAGGAAATTTTATCTTTAAATTTATTATCTAAAATTTTTGATCCATCTCCCATCAGTATTATTTTAGATTGACTCTTTATCTTCGTGTTTGATGCAAGAGATTTATCACATAATTCCAAAATCTCCTCTGTTCTAGCAAAAGCTATTTTTTGCAACATTTCCAAGGAAAAATTTGGAATATTAGCTTGTAGATTTTTTTTTTCAAAATTTAATTTAAGTTTTTCTGCTTCGTCAATATCAATCTTTAAAAGTAGAGAAATATCTTTAGTAATATGATTTCCACCTATTGGCAGAACATCTAAGTATATTAATTTATCATTGATAAAAGAAATAATTGATGTTTTCTTAAAACCAATATCAATGAAAGATACCTCTCCTGTTAAATCTAAATTATTTTTATAATTGATAGATTTGGCATAACTAGAACAAATTATTTGATTAATTGATATATTTAATTCTGAAAAAATGTTTTTAAAACTAAGTAGTAACGCGCTTGGAAGGCAGATAAAAATAATATCTAGTGATAAGAATTGGCAATTGATTTCATCTGGTAGCTCGGAATAATCGACATTATCAATTTTATAATTATTTATAATTATATGTGCAATATTATAATCTGAATAATATTTTAATATTTGCTGCTTAGCTTCTTGAATTAAAAATAAAATATCATTTTGTCTTAATTTCAATTCTTCAATTTTTTTAGATACAGAAATTGCAACAGAAATTATTTTTGAGCTATCTACCATCAAATCTATATTGTCAATATATTCGTTTGTAAATTTTTCTAATGATGCAACAATTTTTTGAATTTCTAATTTAAATTTTGATTGATCTGTGTAAAAATTGCTCTCAACAAAAAAAGGATTGTTATTGTCTTCCACATTAAATGCACCTGCTCTTATTTTTGAAAAGCCACAGTCAATTATTGTTTGAAATTTTTTATCACCCATTACTTAGTAACTAAATGATTTTTTACCCTTAAATCAATAAATTTATTATCTTTAAAATTATCATTATCTATAAGCTTCTTAAATAAATTTAATGACACAACTATAGACTCTTGTGGTAACTTAATCAAAATATCTTTATCAGTTAAAATATCCCATCTTCCAGATGGAAAAAAATATAATGTTTTTAAATTTGAAAAAGTAAATATAGATTTTTCTATATCTTTTTTTAATAACAAAAAATCACGTGAATTAAATTCACCAAAGATATATGGAAGTAATTCAGTGTTATTCTTATCTTCAATTAATTTACCATTAGCACCTACTAAATATTGACCATTATTAGAAACTCGAGCAATAAATTTAGTTGGTTTAATTTCAATGTTAAGTGTTGATGGGTAAATTTTCTTTATACTAAACTCTTGTATAATATTGTATTTTTCTAAAATCTTTCTTATTTCATCTTTGCTAATTACAAATATACTTTTATATAAAATGTTATTAAGATTATTTAGAATCTCCAAATTTTTTCTTTCAGAAAGACCTGTAATATTAATTTTACTTATTAATAAGGATGGTTTGTTTTGATCGCTTATAAACCTAGCACTAGTAGTGCTTAAAATGAACAAAAATAATAAATAAATTATTATCTTATTTTTTTTACCTGTTGATTGATGCATCTTTTAGAATCCATTCAATTAATTTTATAAACCTTATACCCTTATGTTTTGCTATCTCAGGGACCAATGAAAGCTTGGTCATTCCTGGCTGAGTATTTATCTCTAGTAAATAAAATTTCCCATTAAAAAATTTAAAGTCGGATCTAGTAACGCCTTTACAGCCTATTATTTTATGGGCTTTTTTTGCTATGCTACTAATTTTAGCTAAATTATTTTTGCTTAAATCTACAGGAATTAAGTGCTTAGTCTTAGCGTTAGAATTATATTTTGCTTCATAATCATAAAACTTTCTTTTAGGTTCAAGCTCTATTGCACCGAGCGCTTTATTATCCATTATTGCGACTTGGATTTCTCTGCCTGGTATAAACTTTTCAATTAATATTTCATTATAATCTCTTAAAACATTTAGGTTTTTTATTATATTTGTCTTATCACAAATGTACACATTAACACTTGACCCTTCATTTATAGGTTTTGCTACCACAGGGAATTTTAATTTTTTTTCAATTAATTTTACAATGTTAAGTTTATTTTTTTTATGATTAAATTTAATATATTTTGGAGTAAGTATTTTATTTTTTATAAAAATTTTTTTTGAAATTTCTTTATCCATTGCTATTGATGAAGCAATTATACCTGAATGAGTATATGGAATTTTTTTATTCTCTAAAATTGTTTGGATGTATCCATCTTCACCAAATTGCCCATGTAGTGCATTAAAAATAGTATCTGGTTTAAATGAAATAATGTTCTTTGATAAATCCTTATCAGGCTCACTAATTAAAACTTTATATCCATTTTTGATTAATTCTTTGGCAACCTCTTTTCCAGTATCTAAGCTAATTAGTCGTTCTTTGGATATACCACCAGATAATATTAAGATTTTTTTTTTCATTCTATTTTAAAATTTTAATTTCTTTTTCTAATACTATACCAGTTTTTTTTTCCACACTCATCTTAACAAATTCAATCAATTTATTCATATCCTCAAAACTAGCATCATTTTTATTTATAAAAAAATTACAGTGCTTATTTGAAATGTGAGCATCTCCAAAACTAGTATCAAGTGCTACAGATTCTTTTATCAATTCCCAAACCTTTTTATCAGTTTGATTAATTGGATTTTTGAATGTACTACCACTTGTTTTTATTTTTGTTGGTTGTGCATTTTCTTTTTTTTGCTTTAACGCCAAAACTTCTTTTTTAATATCTTCTTTATTTTTTCTTGATCCTTTAAATGATGCGCTTAAAAAAATTAAGTCCTCTTTTAAATCATTACTTCGGTATTTGAATAAAACTTTACTTGCTGGTATTGCTAAAACTTGACCATTTTTATCAATTGCTTGAATGGATACCAGTACATCTTTGAACTCTTTATTAAAACACCCAGCATTCATCTTTAGTCCTCCACCTACAGTACCTGGGATACATGCTAAAAATTCAAATCCACCTATTCCATTGTTTAATGCAAAATCAGAAAGTTTTTTATCGAGGCAAGCGCTACCTGCTATTATGATATCATTAGGCAATATAGAAATATTTGAAAAATTTTTCCCTAATTTGATAACAACACCATCAAATTTTTCATCACTTATAAGAGTATTCGAGCCTGCACCTAAAATATGAATTTTTTCTTTTTTTCCAAATTTTTTTAAGAATAAAATTAAATCAGGCAAATTATCTGGTCTAAAATAAAATTTAGTTTGTCCACCGATATTAAACCAGTTACTTTTTTTTAAATCATAATCAAAATAAATTTTACTTTTAATTTCATTAGAAAATTTTCTTATTTCTTCAATACTCATTAGATCAATTCTGGTAATTGTCTCATCCATGTTGAGATTGTGCCCGCACCCATACCAACAACTATCTTTTTACCAAAAATAGTATTTTTAATAAATTTTGCTAATTGATACCGATCCTCAACCATAAAAAGTTTTACATTGGAATTTTTAATAATATCTTTTGCAAAATTATTGTAGTCAAAGCCTAATTTTATTTTTTCTCCTGCTGTATAAATGGGGCATAATATTACGACATCAGCTTTTTTAAAAGATAAACTAAATTCTTTTTTAAGATCTTTTAATCTAGATATTCTATGTGGTTGAAATACACAAATCACTTCTTCCTTTTTATAAGCAGCTCTTACACCATTTAACACTTCTTTAATTTCAGTTGGATGATGAGCATAATCATCATAAAAATTAGTTTCTCTATGTGTAAAAATTTTATTAAATCGTCTTTCTACACCCTTAAATTCTTTTAATCCTTTTTTTATAATATTTTGAGAAATTCCAATTGTTAAAGCCACAGCAACTGCTGCTGTTGAGTTTCTAATATTGTGAATTCCCAATAATGGTAATTTAATTTTTCTTATAATTAAATTCCTTTTCCCAGGCAAATTTATTACAAGGTCATATTGAGAATATTCTTTTTCTTGTTTTATATTTCTAATGTAGAAATGTGATTTAGGTTCAATTCCATATGTATAATAATTCTTCATTTTTAATTTGCTTAATAGATCTTTATTATTTTTGTCATCTATACAAATAAAAGATTTCCCAAACGAAGGAACTTTGTTAATAAATTTAACAAATAATTTTTTAAGATCTTTCATGGAATTATAAAAATCCATATGTTCACGGTCAATATTGGTTACTATAGAATAGGTTGGCGGCACATGTATGAAGCTACCATCTGATTCATCAGCTTCTAATATACACCAGTCACTTTTGCCTAGTTTTGCAGAATTTTTTATTGCATTAAGCACACCACCATTAATTATTGTTGGATCTAATTTTGTCTTTGAAAATATTGAGGCTAATAGAGACGTAGTTGTTGTTTTTCCATGTGAGCCTGTAACAACTATATTTTTTGTTAAAGAGACTATATTTGCCAACATCTCTCCTCTTTTATAAATAGGTAATTGTTTTAGTGTAGCCTCTATTAATTCTGGGTTATTACTTTTAATAGCTGATGAAATGACAACAATTGTTGCTTTTGCTATATTTTTTTTCGTATGATTAATTGTAATTTTGATCTTATCTTTTTTTAATCGTTCAATATTCTTATTTGCAAGAACGTCACTACCTTGGACATTAAACCCCATTCTTTTCATAATCAGGGCAAGTCCACTCATTCCAATTCCACCTATTCCAATAAAATGTATAATTTCAGTTTTGGCTAATTCAATTTTCATCAATAACAGATATAATTTTCAGATTTATATTATTCCATGTGTTTTCATAGTTAAAATTCCTCATGTTCTTTTTTTTATCAAGATATTCTTCTTTATTATCAATAATATTAATTAGTTTATCGAATAATATTTCTTCATCTATTTCTTTTTGATTTAGTAACCAATTGAAGCCAAGTTTATTATAAAAATAAGCATTTTCAAATTGATGGTTATCTTTTGACGTTGGTAAAGGTATTGCCAAATATGGAATCTCGGTAAAGTTTAGCTCAGCTAGAGTTGATGCTCCCGCCCTAGTAATGCATAAATCTGATTTTTGCATAAAATTTATAACATCGTCATTAAAATCAAACAATTCACAATTAATATTATTATTTTCATAAATTTTTTTAAATCTTTCAAAATTAATAGAACTAGTTTGCTGATAAATTTTAAGTTTATATTTTTTTGATAATTTAATAATTGTATTTTTAACTAAATCATCAAATATTTTAGCTCCTTGACTACCGCCTATTATAAGCAAATTAATTGTATCTAAGAAATTATTATTATCCTTCTTAAAATAAAAAATTTTTCTTAATAATGCTGGAATTATTTCAATTTTATTTTTGAATTTAATGGGAAATTTTTTGATATTATCAGAATAACAAAATATTTTTTGACAGTAACTTATAAAGAACTTGTTTGATCTGCCTAAAACCATGTTTGGTTCAAATAATAACAATTTAATATTTAAAATTTTTGCCCCCAAGCAAAGAGGTAATGACATATATCCACCTGTAGAAATTAATATATTAATTTTATTTTTTCTTAAAAAATTAATCGATTTGAAAATCAAAACTACCAATAAAAGAAAATCAAATGGTATTATTAGTAAATTTTTTGAAATTGGTCTTACATTAAATATTTTTAAATTGTATTCATTTTTGTTTAAAAATTTTATTCCCCTAAGATCAGATGTCATTGAAACGTCAAAATTATGCTCTAAATGTTTATATATTATTGTTGCAGGTATAACGTGGCCTCCTGATCCACCAGTGCTAATTAGTATTTTTTTATTCATTTAATCAATTTTTCTTTTTGTTAAATTTAAAATTATGCCAGACAATATAGAAACTCCTATGATTGAAGAGCCACCATAACTTAAAAATGGCAATGTCATTCCCGTTGTTGGAAATAGCCTTATATTCACACCAAGATGTATCAGTGCTTGAAAAATTATTAAACTTATTGCTCCAGTTAATACTAGTTTAATTTTTTCACTTTTTTCTAAATAAATTTTTTTAAAAACAGAGTAAATAAAGAATAAAAATAAAATTAATAACAGTATTATTGCAACAACTCCAAATTCCTCAGAAATAACCGAAACTATATAATCGGTATGAGCTTCTGGAACTCTTGTTTTTAAGGTACCTTCTCCAAGCCCTTTACCAAAAAACCCACCACTGCTGATTGCCTCTATAGCTTTATCAGATTGAAAATTATGGGTTCCTCCATCAGGGTTAAAGAAAGAAAGAATACGGCTTTTAATATAAATAAATTTTGGGATAAAAAAAACCACATATAACAGTACTAAAATAGCAAAACCTATAAATAATAAAATAAATAGTAGGTTTATACCAGATACAAAAACTAATATTGCCCAAGATAAAAATACTAAAAGAGTTTGACCGATATCAGGCTGTATTACTAATAGTAAGCAAATTGGGATAATAGCAGTAATGGTCAATAAATATTTGATATAAATATTATAACTTTTTTCAGTACATAGAATTGTTGATATAAAAATGATTATAAATGGTTTTAGTAATTCGATTGGCTGAAATTGTGGAAGAAAAAAAAGATTTAGCCATCTTTTTGACCCTTTAACCTCAGTACCAAAAATCGGCACTAAAAATAAAAGCAATAAAGTAATAAAAAAAAGATAAATAGAAATTCTAAAAAGATTTTTTTCACTTAAACATGAGAAAAATATCAAAGCTACTAACCCAATCAAAATATAGACCAAATGTTTAAAAAAGAAAAAATAATTATTTGTATCTAATTTATGAGACGCAATTAATGAAGTTGATACTAAAGAGAAAAATAAACCTAAGCTAAATAAAAATATTATTAATAAAAAAATTGTTTTATCTATATTCTTCCACCAATTATAATATATAGTATTCAATGAACTAGTATTTATCATTTTATATATTTTTTTATAAGGTTATTAAAATATTTTCCTCTTTCTTCAAAGTTTTTAAAACTATCAAATGATGCAGATGCTGGACTAAAAAGAACCGTCTTGTTAATAAGATTATTTTCATTTTTGATATCTAAAAAAATTTTATTAATTAAAGTCTTTAAATTTAAAAATGACTGAAATTTCATTTTATTTTTTAATTGATCAATAAAAAATTTTTGATTTTTTCCAAAAATATATAGTTTAATGTTCTTACAATCATTTTTTTTTAGTAAAAATTTATCTCCCTTTTTGGGTAAGCCACCAATTATCCAATAAATATTTTTTAATGATTTTAATAATTTTTCTGATGAAGAAAAACTTGTTGATTTAGAGTCGTTAATAACTTTTAAATATTTTGAATCATGAATTATTTCTTGTCTATAACTTAATCCCTTAAATTTTGTTAATGTTTTTAATAGCAGATTGTTTTTTAGATTTAATAGTTTTGAAACTTTTAGTACAAATGTCAAATTCTCTTTATTACCATCTGTATCAAAGTAATGATTATCAATTATTTTAATAAAGCTATTGTTTGTATATTTTTTTATTTTCAGAATTGATGGTGCAAATCTTTTTTGTTTTAATTCTCTTTTGATATAAAAATTTTGTGTATTTAAAATTGCAATATCATTTTTGGATTGATTCCTTATTAATTTAAATTTAGCACTTACATATTTATTTATAGTCTTGTGTCTTTCAAGGTGATCGGGCGTAATATTTAAAATTATAGATATATTTGTCTTAAATAGCTTGCTGTATTCTAGTTGGTACGATGAAGCCTCAATTACAAATAATGTGTCTTTTTTGATCTTTTTTTCAAGTAAAATTGGATTGCCGATATTGCCAACTAAACGAACATCTTTGTTTTGGTCTTTTAATATATCGTACAAAAGTTTAGCGGTAGTCGATTTTCCATTTGTGCCCGTAATAGTTATTTTTTGACTTTTAGTATATCGACTATAAAATATATCCAAATCTGTATAAATTTTTTTATGATTTTTTTTTAAGAATTTACTTAATTTGCACTTATTAATGTTTATACCTGGACTAATTATAATACAGTCAAATTCTTTTTTAATTATCTCTTTATATGTTGCGCAAATACCTTTAATTTTTTTTTCAATAATTATTTGATCATCAAATAAACTAACGACATTATTTTTATTTAAAAAGCTATATGTGGATAGGCCACTTTTACCTAGACCATAAATTAATATTCTTTTCTTAAGAAATATTTTTTCTAGATTTAACATTATCTAAGTTTTAATGTCGCTAATCCAATCATTGCTAAGATTATTGATATAATCCAAAATCTAATTACAACTGTTGATTCTGCCCAACCTTTTTTCTCAAAGTGATGATGTATAGGAGCCATTCTAAAAATTCTTCTACCAGTTAACTTGAATGAAAGTACTTGAATTATAACTGACACAGCTTCTAGCACAAATAGCCCGCCTGTTATTGCTAAAACAATCTCATGTTTGGTAATAATACCAATTGCCCCTAAAGATCCACCTAATGCTAATGAGCCAGTGTCCCCCATAAAGATTTTAGCTGGTGGCGCATTAAACCATAAAAATCCTAAACAAGCTCCTATGATTGATCCACAAAAAACTGAAACTTCTCCCATGCCTTCAAGATAGGGAATATTTAAATATTCTGAAAATACAATATTTCCAGTTACATAGCTAATAAATGCAAAACATGCTGCCACCAATATGACTGGCACTGTTGCTAAGCCATCTAAACCATCTGTTAAATTAACTGCATTAGAGGATCCAACAATTATAAAAATGGAAAATGGAATAAAAAACCATCCAAGATTAATAATTAAATTTTTAAAGAAAGGAAAATACAAGTTTGTAAGTTCGAGGTTTTGAGATAATTGAGCTAGGCCAAATATTCCAATAAAGGCTATTAAAATTTGAGAAATAATTTTAAATTTAAACGATACACCAGATGAATTTTTAAACTTAATTTTTTTATAATCGTCATATGCACCTAGTAGCCCAAACCCTGTAACAATAAATAATAAAAACCATATATGATAATTTGATAAATCACCCCAAAGTAATATTCCTGAAAATAGTCCAAGTAAAATTAAAACACCTCCCATTGTTGGCGTTCCAATTTTCTTAATTATATGTTCAGTAGGACCATCATCTCTAATTGGATTTAAGATTTTTCTTGCAGAAAAAAACTTAATAAAAGGAGTGCCTATCAATAAAACTACAAACATTGATGTAAATATTGCAAGTCCTGTTCTAAACGTTAAATACTTAAATACATTTAGAAAGCTATATTGATCAATAAATTGAGTTATAAGGTTATAAAGCATTAAACTTACCTGTTTTTAATTTGTTAACTAGATTGTTAAGTCCAGTAGAATTTGAACCCTTAATCATTAAATAATCATTATTATTTAAATCATTTTTAATCAAATCAATTATTTTAGACTTATCTTTCAAAATGAGGCCTCTACGGTGCTTTTCAAGGTTTTTATAAGTATGCAAAATATGCTTGCCCATAACATTGATATTTTTCAGAAAAGTTTTGTTAATATTTTTACCCATCGCTGAGTGTAGTTTCTTTGAGTAATTTCCTAACTCCAACATATCACCCAGTATTAATTTTTTTTTAGAGTTATCAATTTTTAATTCATCAAAATTTTTTATAGCTGATTTTAGTGATAACGGATTTGAGTTATAACTTTCATCTACAATATAAATACTCTTTTTATTTAATTTAACTTTTGTTATATCTCCACGACCTTTTGATACTACATAATCAAAAAATATATTTTTATCTAATTTATATAAATCTTTAAAAATTGATATAATTGTAATTGCAGCTAGTAAGTTTTTTAAATTATTTTCAAAAGTTGATCTTACATAAAAAAAAATGTCTCTTTTATGAATATTTATAACTATTTTATATTTAGATTTTTCTTTAATTATTTTTTTTAAAAAAATATTTGCTGATTTGTTTTTTAAACTAAATGTAAGAATATTTATGTTTTTTCTCTTACCAATTTTTTTATGTAGATTATAAAATTTGTCATCTTGGTTTAAAACAAGATGTCCATTTTTTTTTATATTATCAATAATTTCTGACTTAGCTAAAGCTATTTGATGAATATTTCTAAAATTTTTAATGTGTGCATAAGAAACATTTGTAATAACAGCAACATCTGGTTTGATAATTTTTGATAAATAATCAATCTCACCTTTTCTATCCATTCCGATTTCAAAAATACCAAATTCATCATTTTCCCTTAAATTAAATAAGCTTAGTGGTACTCCAAATTTATTATTAAAAGATTTTGGTGAGTAAGTTACCTTACTAATCTTTCTTAAGGTTTTTCCTAATAATTCTTTAAGGGAGGTTTTTCCACAACTTCCAGTTATTGATATTATTTTACTGGATAAATTTTCTCTTAGTTGTGATGATGCATTTGTTAAGAGCTTTAAGGTATCATCTACTATAATTTTTTTCCTAGATTTTGTTTGATTATTAGCTATTACTAATGATGCACCATTTTGAAAAGCTTCTTTAACATATAAATTTCCATTTTTATTATTTCCTTTTATTGCAAAGAATATGTCATTTTTATTTATTGCCTTAGAATTAATTGATGCAATATTTATTTTTATCTTTGAATTAATTTGAGCAGAATTACTAATCTCTTTTAAGATATTTATTTTAAGATTCGTTGAAAGAAGTTTGTTTTTTAATTTAATATTTTTTAGTATTTCTAATCTGTCAGAAAATTTATTTACAAACTTTCCGTAATCTTGTGTTTGTTCATGACCTTTGCCTGCAATAACTAAAATATCTCCTGTTTTTAAATCAAATATAGCCTTATGAATAGCTTTAGACCTGTTCGGAATTTCAATAACTTTTGATTTATCAATGGTTTTTTTGATGGCTAATCTTATCTTTTTAGGATTTTCATCCCTTGGATTATCATCAGTTAAATAAACCCTTTCACAATATTGATTGGCTATTTTTCCCATCATGGGTCTCTTATGCTTATCTCTATTACCGCCGCATCCAAATACAATGAAAATTTTCTTATTTTCAAATTGTTCTTTTAAATTAGACAGACAAGTACTTAATGCATCTGGTGTGTGAGCATAATCTAAAATAACTTTTGATTTATTTTTTAAAGTTCCAACTTTTTCAAATCTGCCACTTACTGATTTTACTCTTGAAATTAATTTCACCATTTTATCAAATCTTAAATTACTTTTTTCAGCAGCAAGCATTGCCATAAGTAAGTTTTTTAATTGAATTCTACCAATTAAGTCTGTTTGCAATTTATAATGTTTTTGATTATGTGTAATTTTAACTATCTGCTTATCATTTTTATATTCATGTGAATAAATATTTATTCCATTGTGGCTTTTTGATAAAACCTGAAGGTTAAATCTATTATTTAGAGCTATTTTTTTTAAATTTTTATATTCTGGAATCTTGCTATCAGTAATGATGCTTCCTCTAGATTTTAACAATTTCTCAAATAGATACAATTTTGATTTAAGATAATCATTAAAAGTTTTGTGATAATCTAAATGATCATGTGATAAATTTGTAAAAATTGCAGTATTAAATTTTAAGCCATCAAGTCTATTTTGTTTTAACCCATGACTAGAAGCTTCCAATATGACATTATCAATTTTTTGTTTTTTTAATTCATTTAATATTTTACTTAATGCGATTGGATCTAATGTTGTATTAGAAACTTTCTTTAAATTATTTTTTATCTTAATTCCTAATGTCCCAATAGAAGCTACTTTTCTATTACTTAAGTCTAATAGTTGAAAATAAAAATCTGCAATTGATGACTTTCCATTTGTTCCTGTTACAGCAACTAAATTTTTAGGCTTATTTTTTTTTATCTTATATGCTAATTCTGATAATAATTTTCTAACCTCTTTAGATCTTAAGAATAATACACCATTTTTTTTGCCTTCAAATTTTTGCTCCGAAATAATTGTTGTGGCACCTTTTTCAATTGCATTACTAATGAAGTTACTTCCATCTGATTTTGCTCCTTTAATTGCAAAAAAAATATAATTTTTTTTACAATCTGCACTGTTAAAACTAAGACCAGCAAAACGATGATTTCTAAATTCTTTTTTGATATTTTTAAGGAAATTGCCAATCAACATATAAGTATTAATTTTCCATATGTTTTGTGGCCAAAATAGGCCCAATTTTTTCTATGATTTTTCCAGCTACCTCAACAGATGTCCATCCTGCAGTATTAAATGGGGTCCCTGTATATGACCCTTTTTTATTTTTATATTCATATACATAATCAGAGGATGTTTTGGGTTCATCTAGCAAAACTATCAACACATATTTAGGATTAGATATGGGAAATACACCCGCGAATGTGTTAACTTTTGCGTTTGAATAGCCACCTATAGATGTTTTATTGGCAGTTCCTGTTTTTCCACCAACTTCATAACCCTCTATATTTGCAAGTCCTGCCGTGCCTTCTTTTGTAGCTACAATTTTTCTGAGTATTGGGTTTATTTTCTCTGAAATACCAGCTTTGATTATTCTTTTTTTTTGCTGATAATTTTCTAAATCTTTTTTTATCAAGCTAGGCTCAACATCAAAACCACCATTTGAAATAATAGCATAAGCTTTTGCTAACTGTAATGGTGTTGTGGTTATTCCATGCCCATAAGATACTGTAGCAAGTTTACATTTCCCCCACTTAAATAGAATCGGCTCTCCAACTTCCTCTATATCAAATTTTATTTTTTTTAAGACACCAATTTTTTCTAAAAAAGTTTTTAGCTTTATAGTTTTTAATCTTTGTCCAATTCGTACAGATCCTACGTTGCCAGATCTAATCAAAATTTGTTCTACAGTAAGATTAGATGGTATTTTATTATCATATTCATTTATACTATTCTTTCCACATTGTAATCTTTTTTCTAAATTTAAAAATTCTGTATCAGTATCAATTAATCCTTCTTCTAGTCCAGCAGCTACTGTAAAAGTTTTAAACACTGAGCCTAATTCATATACTCCCTTTGTTGCTCTATTTATAAAGTTAAGATCAACTACTTTCTCTCTTTTATTAAGATCAAAGTCTGGGTATGAAACCATAGATATAATTTCTCCATTGTTAACATTCATCAAAATTGCAGCACTGCCTTTACTTCTAAATATAGATTGAAACCTTACCAACTCTTCTCTAATCAAAAATTGTATGTCGGTATCCACTGTTAATTGAAGTGGCTTATTTCTTTGTTTTAACTCTTCATCAAAAGATTTTTCTAAACCAGATATTCCATTATTTTCGTTGTCAATCTGACCTATAATGTGACTAAAAAGATTTTTTTGTGGATAAATTCTAGTCAGTTTTTCCTCAGGTCTAATTGATTTATCTCCAAGAGACATGATTTTTTGATAATTTATTAAAGATATTGTTTTTTCAAACTTAAAAAAATTATTTTTGTTAAGTTTTTTTTCAACTTCTACATAATTTTTTTTAGGAAAAATCCACTTTAGATTAATTAATAGTTTTTCTTTATCTATTGCTTCTAATGGACTGATACCAATATCAATAGAGCTAACAGTTTTAACTAAATAATTTCCATTTCTATCAACTATATCTGCTCTATAATCCTTTATGCTAGGTATAGACTTTACCTCACCATCTGACTTTAATGAACCTAAATGAAGCAATTGTATTGAATAGATTATTGAAATCATTAAGAAAATAAAAAAAATAAAAGCTATTCTATTAAACTGTATATCTAAATTAGTTTTACTTTTTTTATATGAAAATTCATTCTCATATTCTTCTAGAATAATATTTTTTTTATTATTTATTGTCATTCTTAATGATGAAATTGTTAATTTCTAAATTTTCGTCATTTTCGATAATTTCTTTAATCTTCATAATTTCAATTTTAATTAAATCTTTTTCAAAATATTGTGTCTGATACTGAACTAATTTTTCAGGAGAGCTCAAATAGTTAAACTCAAGCAGTACATCTTCGAGTTCTGATTTTAAAGGTCTTATGCTTTCATTGATTGCAAGAATTTGATCTTCTATTTCTTTTGTGGAGTTTTTAACAAGTGACGTAATCAGAATTAATACAAAAATAGCAGCTAACGCTAATTGTTTCATAGTTTTTTTGACAAATCTTCAATGTCAATTAAATGTTTAAATTTATCCAAGATATCTGTTTCAAAGTCAAAAAAATCCTCTTTTTTAATTACATAACGTAGCTTGGCTGATCTAGAGGGTGGATTCTCTCTAATTTCTTTATCACTTGGTACTATTGGTTTTTTTATAACAGATTTAAATAAATTTAATTTTTCTTCTGTTTTTGGCATATGTCTTGAGATACTTTTATTCTCAGATAAACTTTTAAAAAAATATTTAACAATTTTATCTTCAAGTGAATGAAATGTTACAACTGCAATAACACCATCTTTTTTAACAACTTTAGCTGCATTAATTAATCCATAAATTAGTTCACTAATTTCTTTATTTACAAATATTCTTAATGCTTGAAAAATTTTAGTTGCACTATGTGTCTTATAATTTCTTTTTCTTTTCGAAGACTCTATAATTCTAACTAACTCTTCTGTTGTGATTTCTCTTTTGGATCTGTCTTCAACGATATTGTGTGCTATTCTTTTACTGTCTACTTCATCACCAAAATATTTAAATATCTTTGTAAGCTCTTTTTCATCTAATTGATTAATTGCTTCTTTTGCTGAAAAATCGTTTATACCCATTTTCATATTAAGCTCACCTATAGTATCAAATGAAAGTCCTTTTTTTGGATCTTTAATCTGATTTAGTGAATACCCTAAATCAAAAATTACGGCTTTGATATTTTCATCTTTTAACGTTAGATTATTTAATTGACTAAATTTGATATTTTTAAATAACAACCTATCTTCAAAATTTTTTCGAAGTTCTTGGGCTTTTTTAAAACTTTCGCAATCTCTATCTAGTGCAATTACTTTTGTTTCTGGAAAATTTAATATTTTTTTTGTGTATCCGCCTTGACCGAACGTACAGTCAATAAATGTGCCACCATATTGAGGGTTAATAATGCTAATTATTTCACTTAGCAATACCGGATAATGATTTCTCACATCTGGTGTTATGGTGGCTATCATTTATTTTTTTTAAGACCATTAATTCTTTTGTCTTCTTAAAAATGCTGGAATTTCAAGATCGTCATCTTCTGAGATATTTTCCGAAGCCTCAGGAGATAATAAACCTTCTGTCTTTGAATTTGCGCTATCCGAACTAAATAGATCTGGAGCGTCTTCACCTTCTACACCAAAGTTTTCAAGTCCATTAGATACATGCTCTTCTTCTGTTGGACTGCTTTCTTCAGATTGTGCAGTTGTAAGCGCTTCCTCTGAAAAAGATTGCTCATAATCATTTGATTGATTATTTTCAACAATACTTTCAACTTCTTGATGGGTAGCAGTTTGTTCATTCATCATTTCTGATAATGCAGTGTTTGTAACTGGTTCTGCAATTATTTCATTTTCTAACTTTAATGCATTTGCTCCATGTGAAATGGGGCTAGTCATCGTAGGTGAAAAGTTAAACGATTGAGCAGAACTTGCACTGTTAAAGTCTGAATAACCAGGATTTCTATTTTGTATTCTGTGAACCATATTGATTACAGATTTACTTTCTGGTTGTTGCCCATCTAATGCTGTTGCAACAATTGATACTCTGATTTTTCCATCAAGCTCACCAGATGTAATGGCACCAATAATTACTTCAGCTTCTGGATCTACCTCAGCTCTTATTTTGTTAACAACTTCATCAACTTCAAAAAGTTTAAGATCCTTACCACCAGTAATATTTACTAGTAATCCTTTTGCACCTTTTAACGTATAGTCATCAATCAATGGGTTACTAATTGCCATATCTGCTGCTTTAGCTGCTCTACCTTCACCTTCAGCTTCACCAGTTCCCATCATTGCTTTACCCATTGAAGCCATTACAGTTTCAACATCAGCAAAATCTAGATTTACGATACCTGGTCTAACCATTAGATCAGTTACACTTTGTACACCTTGCATTAAAACATTATTTGAAAGATTAAAAGATTCCTCAAATGTAGTTTGTTCATTCGCGACCTTAAATAGATTTTGATTTGGAATTACAATAATTGTATCCACATGTTTTCTTAATTCTTCTAGACCTAGCTGAGCTCTTCTCATTCTTGATGGCCCTTCATATAAAAAAGGAAGTGTCACAACACCTACTGTTAAAATATTTAATTCTTTAGCAGCTCTTGCAATAACGTGTGCAGCACCCGTTCCAGTTCCACCACCCATACCGGCAGTTATAAAAACCATGTTTGCACCCTGAAGTGTATTTACAATTTCATTCAAAGATTCATCTGCGGCTGCTTGACCAATGTCATGCTTTGCTCCAGCACCCAATCCTTTTGTTAAACTTAGACCAATTTGAATTCTTGCTTTAGCTTTACTTAACTTTAAATCTTGAGCATCTGTATTAACTGCTATAAATTCTACTCCTTGAAGTCCATTATCAATCATTTCATTAAGTGCATTTCCACCTGCGCCTCCAACTCCCACAACTAATAATCTTGGTTGTAATTCTTTTATTTCTGGTGATTTAAAGTTAATTGTCATTTTTATTTCCCCTCATTGTTATTAAAATGTTTTTCCCATTTAAGACTTGCGCGATTTAGATTTGCTTTTTTTCTTGCGTTGATCTTAAATTTTTCAAATGCTGCTAGTTCCCATATTTGGAATGTTTGACCCTGACCAACAAACAACATGCTATTTTTTATTTTTGCATGCTT
>Ga0209710_1000995_pt1 | contig 22933 bp, 29 predicted proteins | sample ArcticOcean_MG_C_5_FD_187436 | JGI IMG/M metagenome (GOLD analysis project Ga0209710, IMG submission 187436) | Marine microbial communities from western Arctic Ocean - ArcticOcean_MG_CB4_138 (SPAdes) (version 2) | ecosystem: Environmental > Aquatic > Marine > Oceanic | place: Arctic Ocean...
TCCCTATTTAGAACTGGGTCTCTCATAATATTAATTAATTTTAATTGTAAATAATGAAGGTGGTATTTTAAATGATCCAGTACTTTTAAGATTAAAAGAAAATCACTTTTGGTTATCCCTTGCTGATAGTGATATTTTATTATGGGCTCAGGGAGTTGCAGTAAATTCAGGTTTAAATGTAAAAATCACTGAACCAGATGTCTCTCCCCTTCAGTTGCAGGTTCCAAACTCTGGGAAAATTATGGAAGCCTTATTTGGTGAAAGTATTAATGACCTCAAATATTATTGGCTCCGTGAATTAAATCTTGATGGAATTCTATTAATTGTATCTCGTACAGGGTGGTCAAGTGAATTAAGTTATGAACTTTACTTAAGAGATGGCTCTAAAGGAAATGAGCTTTGGGAAAAAATTATGTCTGCTGGAAAAGAATTTGGATTAAAACCAGGACATACTTCCTCAATAAGACGTATTGAAGGTGGAATGTTATCTTATCATGCAGATGCAGATATTAATACCAACCCTTATGAACTTGGACTAGACCAATTAGTTAATTTAGATATTGATGTAAATTATATTGGGAAAGATGCATTAAAAAAGATTAATGAGAATAGAGTTAAAAGAAAACAAGTTGGTGTTATACTTGACTGTGTTCCTTTAGAAGGACCCAACACTACATTTTGGAAAATAACTAAAGATAATAAAGAAGTTGGTAAAACAACCTCTGCTTTTTACTCACCAAGGTTAAAAAAGAATATAGCTCTTGCTATGGTTTCTATTGATAGCATTGATATTGGAATGGTGCTTGATGTGGAGATGTTTTCTAAGAATGTCAAAGCAACTGTTTCTGAAAAACCCTTCTATGACCCTAAAAAGAAGCTAGTAAGTAGCTAATAATAAAGGTAAGTAAATAATAATGATGATACCTTGTGATTATATTTCTTTATACTTGCTAGTTATGGTTTTAATGGTGGTATCATTGAACTTTCTATATCGATTATATTTCTAAAAAAATATATATTGTAGGGGTTTTGTTGAAAAAATTTGCTATTTATGAAATATCGTCCTGAAATAGATGGCTTACGAGCCCTTGCAGTTGTACCAGTAATTTTATTCCATGCAGGTTTTGAACTTTTTAGTGGGGGTTTTGTTGGTGTTGATGTTTTTTTTGTTATAAGTGGCTATTTAATCACCACAATTTTAATAGAAGATATTGAAAAAAATCGTTTTAGTTTAATTAACTTTTATGAACGACGTGCACGTCGGATACTTCCAGCTCTAATTTTTGTAATGTTAATATGTATTCCATTTGCTTGGATGTGGATGATGCCAAGTCAGATGCAAAACTTTTCTGAAAGTCTTACTGCAGTTGGCTCATTTACATCGAACATTTTTTTTTCAAAAGAGGTTAGTTACTTTGCTATTGCAGCTGAAGAGAAACCGTTACTACACACGTGGAGCCTGGCTGTTGAAGAACAGTACTACTTACTGTTTCCAATATTCCTTTTTTTAACATGGCGTTATGGGGAAAAAAGAGTATTTTGGATAATAGTATTATTAGCTTCAATAAGTCTAACATTAAGTGAGTGGGGTTGGCAAGATAAGCCAAATGCTAATTTCTATCTTGCTCCTACACGTGTTTGGGAGCTGTTTTCAGGATCTATTGTAGCATTTATTATTTTAAAACGTGGTGTTAAATCAAATAACTTTCTTTCACTAGTCGGCTTGACTTTAATTGTGTTTTCTATTTTTGCCTATGATGAAAACACTCCATTCCCTGGCTTTTATGCTTTGGTCCCAGTTCTAGGGGTTGTACTATTGTTATTATATGGAGATAAACTTACTCATGTAGCAAAGTTGCTGAGCACAAAAGGATTTGTAGGAATTGGTTTGGTTAGCTATTCTGCTTACTTGTGGCATCAGCCTTTGTTTGCATTTACACGGATAAGAAGCGTAGATAATCCAAGCACAAATCTAATGTTATTGTTAGTTGTAACTTCTATTGTTTTAGCTTGTTTTAGTTGGAAATTTATTGAAATGCCGTTTCGTAATAATACATATTTCAAAAGAAAGCATATATTTACACTATCAGTAATTTGTTCTGTAACACTTATCTTATTTGGGCTAGCTGGAAATTTTAATGGTGGTTTTACCAAGCGTATTAATGGTTGGGATGACTTAAAAAAAATACCAAACGTTGAATCGTCATTTTGTCATAATGCTGGAAGACGTACAGCAAGTCAATTATTAGATAACGATTTTTGTAAGATAGGCAAGGGATCTTTAGGTCTTGCTATTATTGGTGATTCACACGCTGGTGCATTATTTGATTATGCAAATGAATATTTGAAAACAAAAAACATATCAGCATTAGCAATTAGCGGTGGTTATTGTGCCCCCATAATAAATGGCTTCGAGGCTGGTGGAGGTTGTGCAAATACAATTGAAAATGCATTTCAACGTATACTGAATGATGATCAAATAAGTAATGTTGTGTTGATTGCAGAGTGGGCAATCTATACTCAGGGGTTTAGGTTTACAGATACACCGCGGTTATGGGGGGACAAACAAGGAAAATCACAGAATATATCTGATAATGTGAACGCCTTCTCTCGATCATTTAGTACTACAATAGAAAGATTACTCGATGCTAACAAAAAAATTTTTGTTATTTACCCTGTTCCAGAATTTTATCAACATAGTCATGACTGGCTTGGAGAACAAACTTTACGTGGGGCTTCAGTAGATATTTCTAGTGCAATCTCGTCTCTACCAACCATATCTAAAAATGATTATAATAAAAGAAACGATGAAGTGTTTGATGTATTTGATAATCATAATGAAAATGTAACTTTTCTTCAAGTGTATGATTTATTTTGCAGTGAAGAAGAATGCAAGCAATACAACGAAGATATGGTATTACTTTATTCGGACTCTAATCATGTTAATTATTATGGAGCTAAGTTAATAATTGACACATTTGGCTCAGCATTTATTAATTAAGATTTTTTCCAATACCCATACACACAACGTGTACCATGTCTTGAGCAATCATACGTATCATGAAGAACACCATCTTTAACAACAGTTATATGTTTTGAGCAAGATACAATTAAAGTACCCCCAGGAAGTTCATTTTTTTTTAAATGGACTTTACAACCTTGCCCAATAAACATTGTTGGGGTCCATCTCCATCCTAATTTTTCAAGATATTTTTTAACAACTATTCTATGAGTGCCTGATCTTGGACTATCATTTTTTCGTTTTAAACTCTTTGCAAGTTTGGTTCGCGATGAGGTTCTAAACTCTTCATTCGCTTTATAGAGATCGTTATAAATCTTTTGGTATGGCAGACCTGACACAATTGCAATAGATCTAACTACACAATCTCCAGCTTTACCTTTATATCCAGCAGCAGCTCTCCCACCATCATTAATATATAATTCTAAATTACTTTTTGAAAATAATTTTTTAAAGAAATTCATGATTTACTTTTATGATCTAAAATCTCTACCATACATTGTGTAGCGTATTCACGCCACTCTGTGGCAGTTTTACCTTTAAGACTATTAAGATGTTGCTTATTATTATCAATATTTTCTTGATGTTTGACTTTATCTGTCTCTTCTAAGTTTTTTTCCATGTTAGTGAGATTTGTCTCCATTGCATTAATCCAACCATTTCCAAGTTCAATACACTTTTTATTATCTTTCTCATCACATATTTGCTGGAAAAAATTAAAAATAACATCATCTGCTTTTATCTCTTTGCTCATCTTATCTGCCAAAAATACCTAATTTAACATCATAATCAACTGCCATTCCGTAATCAGGATCATCATCACTATCAACAACAAGCTGACCAGCTCTACTTAACAATTTGTGGCAATCACGAGTTAGATGTCTAAGCTTAACTTTTTTCCCAAAACTGTTGTATTTGTCAGCAATGTCTTCAATTGCTTTTAATGCTGATTGATCGATTACTTTAGATCCAGCAAAATCTATAATAATTACTTCGGGGTCTTCCTCTGGTTTAAATATTTCTAAAAAACTATCTGTTGAACTGAAGAAAAGTGGTCCCTCTATTTCATAAACTTTTGCACCTTTTTCTCTAATAGAAGGTCTTTCGATCGCTCTAATTCTTGATGCTGATTTCCAGGCAAATACCAATGCTGATACTATTACCCCAACAATTACAGCAACCGCTAAATCTTCTAAAACAGTCACAATGGTTACAAGAACAATGACTAAAGCATCACTCTTTGGTACAAAAAATAATATCTTTAATGAGTTCCAAGCAAAAGTCCCAATCACTACCATAAACATAACCCCGACAAGGGCTGCAATTGGAATCATCTCAATATAAGTTGAGGTATATAGTATAAAAATTAATAAGAATAATGCGGCAGCTATACCTGCCATTCGAGTTCTACCTCCTGATTTAACATTAATCATAGATTGTCCAATCATGGCGCACCCACCCATTCCACCAAAAAAACCTGTAACTGTATTTGCCAGTCCTTGTGCTAAACATTCTTGGCTAGCACCACCTCTTTTATTTGTAATTTCACCCACTAAGTTTAAGGTTAGTAAACTCTCAATTAAACCAATTGCTGCTAGTATAAAAGCGTAAGGAAAAATAATTTTTAATGTTTCAAAGTTTAATGGAACACTTGGTATCGAAAAGTTTGGTAGACCCCCTTTAACACTAGCAAGATCTCCAACATTTGGAATATCAATTTTTAATACTAAAACTAATATAGATGTTGTTAAGATAGCCGCTAGTGTTGCGGGCACAGCTTTGGTAACCTTTGGAAGTAACCAAATTATCAACATTGTTAAAACAACAAAAGCCATTGAGTAATATAAAGTGTTTCCTGAAATCCACACAGGTTGACCCATTGCATTAATGGTTTTAAATTGACTTAATTGTGAAATACCAATTACTATCGCAAGACCATTAACAAAGCCTAACATTACTGGTTGAGGTACCATTCTTATAAACTTCCCAAGTTTAAAAGCTCCTGCTAGTAACTGTAAAAATCCCATTAAAACTACAGTAGCAAATAAATATTGGGCTCCGTGGTCCATAACAAGTGCAACCATCACAACAGCTAAGGCACCTGTAGCACCAGAAATCATTCCTGGTCGACCACCAAATACAGCTGTAATTAAGCCAACAATAAATGCTGCATAAAGACCCGATAAAGGTGCAACACCTGCAACAAAAGCAAAGGCGATAGCTTCAGGAACTAATGCTAAAGCAACCGTTAAACCAGACAAAACTTCAATTCTAAATAAAGAGAGTGACGCCCCCTCATTAGGAATATAATCTTGAGCGTTAAATCCAATAGATTTAGCAAATGATGAAAGAGTTGTTTTGATCAAAAGTTCCTTAAAAAATTTTAATTAATTTAATTGAAGTAGTATCAGTTTTAATAAACTAAGGATTTAATAAAGTCTAGTTTCAATTATTAAGTGTTAAATAAATTAGAGAGAATCATATAGATATAAGTTAAGAGGTAGTGGAGGGAGACTAAAACTACCTCTGCTTTATAAACCTTCAAAAAATACTAACCTCATCAAGGTTTAAAAATTAATCTAGCTGCTCTATCAATTTTGAACATAGCAACTTTTTTATCCTTAAAATATTCATTAGTAGCTTTTCTAGATCCAGACCACTCTCCATAATCATCTATAATTAAAACTCCATTTTTAACTAAACGAGGGTACAAGACTTCTAATTCAATCTTTGTACTTTCATACCAATCTGTATCAAGTCTAAGAATTGAGATTTTTTCAGGAATATTTGATGGAATTTTTAATGTGTCTTCAACTTTTCCTTTAACTAAAAATAGATCATTTATATCACTAGTGTTATTCTTAAAATTTTGCTTAACCATTTCAATTGGTGCATAACCATGAATATTATCAATATTAATATCTTTTTTTTGCGTTCGCATATAATATGCAGCTTTAAACCCACCTAAAAAACCATCTGCATCACTATCGTTGTCTGTAGGTTCAGACATACCCTCAAAAGTATCAAAAGCATAAATTTTTTTATTTTTAATTTTTAATTTTTCAATCATCTTTTTAAATAAAATTAAATTTCCACCTTTCCAAACACCACATTCCACAAAGTCTCCTTCAAGATTATTATTATTTACATGTTGAATAGACCTTAACAGGCAAAAAATTCTTTCAAAGCTAGTTAATGAAAATTTTGCAGCAGTTTTAACTATATCAATTTCAGAATTTGTTGCTTCAGGAAATAAATATTCAAGCGAATTATTTTCTATGGGTGAAATTCTTAATCCAAATTTTTTAAATATTGATTTTCTTAATCTTAAAAGAATTTTATTCATTGTCTAATTTTATAAATGAATTTTATATTAGAACAAGCAATAAAATTATCTTTGAATAAAAAACTTATTCATATTTATTAATATCTTTTTTAATAAACTTTTTGAGTACAATTTACTTTTAACTACCCAAACAGATAATGGCCATGAACTGTCTGTCTTGAATCTTGCTATAATATGAATGTGTAGTTGAGGAACTACATTTCCAATCTTTTCAATATTAAGTCTTGATGTTTTGAATGTCTTTTTCATTAATTTACTACAATGAACTATTTCTTTCATAAGTAGTGTTTGATCAATAGATTTCAGTTCCGTTATATCCGTTATATTTTTTCTATTAGGAATTAAGATAATCCAAGGAAACTTACAGTTATCAATTAACCGCACACTACATAACTTTAAGTCTATTATAAAATGGGAATTTTTTAAGAAAGATTTATTTACATTATTGGTCATTGTTAATTATTAATATAAAACAACTCTTTAATCAAAATTTATTGTGAGTTAAGTTATATCATGGCAGATAAAAAAATGCGTTCTGTTGCTAAAACTTTCTCATGGAGACTTTTTATTTTTATCTATTGGATAATATTTGGATATATTTTTACTGGTAGCTTTAAAGGTGCGAGTATACTCGGCTTGGGCTCAATTATTCCACTTTTTTTTTATTATTTTCATGAAAGAATTTGGAATAAAATTAAATGGGGTATTAACTGAGTATTATTAAGAATATTTTATAAATATTTTTTTCTCAGATTTGAAAAGAACCTTCTAATAAAAGCAGCACCTACTCCTAGGGTAATTGCAAATAAAATTGAAAACAATCCATATAAAGTTGGCATCTCAACTGAAAGTTTTTTAATAAACATTGATAATGAGTTTAAATTATTCACATCAATTTTAGTTATTTCATTAATAACATGTTCAGCAAAAAAAGTATCGTAGGCAATAGCTATACCAACTAACAACAACAAAACTGCTAATAGAGTTTTTAACCCAGTACTATCAATTGTTTCTCCTAATTTTTGACCTGCTTGAACACCGACGATAGATCCAAGAACTAACATAGCAACCAAAATTAAATCAATAGAACCATAATTAAATGCATGTAAAAATGTTACAATTACACTTACAAAAATAGTTACAAATAAAGAGGTTCCAGGAATTAATCTAGTTGGCATTCCAATAATATAAATCATTGCAGGCACTAAAATAAAAGCACCTCCTATTCCCATTATTGCCGCAATAAATCCAACTATTAAACCAATAATAATTGGTGTGAAAACACTTTCATAAAGTTTTGATCTTGGAAAACGCATTTTAAATGGTAAACCATGTATCCAATAATGAACATGTAGTTTCTTTTTAATAACAGTTTTTTTTCTAGCTTTTTCAATTTCACCAAGACCCTCAACTAACATTGCTGTTCCAATAATTGCTAAGATGTACATGTAGGCCAGTGATATTACAATATCAATTTTTCCAATTCCTTTAAAATAAGTAAATGTCCATATCCCAAGTAGTGTTCCAATAGACCCACCAACAACAATCATTAAACCCATTTTATAATCAAGTGTATCTTTTAAATAATGTGTGGTTGAACCAGAAACAGATGTTGCCAAAATATTATTCGCTTCATTTGCTACTGCATAAGCTGGTGGTACCCCTAAAAAAATTAAAAAAGGTGTCATTAAAAAACCACCTCCCACACCAAAGAGACCAGACAAAATACCAACAACTCCACTTAAGGCAAATATTGCTAAAACATTTACTGAGACTTCTGCAATTGGTAAAAAAACATCCATAGAGTTATAAATAACTAATTATGCCTCAACTATAACGTTGTCAATAAATTGATATAAATAAAAATTAATTTAAAAGTAGATTTTAATTAAACTGAAGAAATGTACCAACAATTATTAACCCCCAATATGCAAATAAACTAATAGCAATTGCTGCTTTAGCAAAATTTTTTGTTATTTGCTGTGGTAAGAATTTTATTATTTTTTGGTTAATTAATTGCATTATTATGGCTAAATACCACTAGTCAATTAATTGTCAAACAATATAGTTACGATATTAAGAATTATATTTATGACTAGTAAATTGTTGCTCCAAAGACTTTGACATCTTCACCTTCAACGCCGAGTACCAATCTTCCAAGAAACTCTCCTTCAATCTCTTTACTCTTTTGTTTAAATAATACAGTTATATTTAGGCCTCTTCTTAAACACCCAAAAGCTTCATAATCTTCAGCTAAACTGGTTAATAATTTATTGTTAGCCCACTGCTTACCAAGCTCTACTTCATTAGCTCCAAACAACATTTGGGTTCCAAAATCTTTAGTGAAACCACCATAATCCTTCATGTTGGATGTTTTAACAAGATTATCCCAAATGGGTTTAGCAATTGCTACTATCTCATCGTCAGATTTCTCTAAAATATTCATAATTTAAATTATTTTTTAAGAAGCTTTTTTCTTCTCATTCTCATCAACTATGTGATAAACAGGTACTTTTTCTAAAGAGAATTTACCAGTTTTTGGGTCACGTCTTGAAACTGTTAAGCAGTGCCAATTATCATCATCTAATTTCATATGATCGCCTCTGTAATAGTAACCAGGCCAACGAGTTTCTTCACGAAACATGGTGTGTTCTGTTACACACTGAGAAGTTAAAGCTCTGTGCTTTAATTCCCAAGCTCTCATAAGTTGGTGTAAGTCTTCAGCTCCCACTTTTTCTAAATCTTCCTCTAACCACGCTAATAATTCTAGGCCTCTTTTAAGCATATTACCATTAGTCATGTAGTTTGTAGCAATTCCACCAACGTATTCATCCATAATTCTTTGTAGGCGTTGAAGTCCTTGAATTGGAGAAATATAACTTGGTGAAACTGTTCCACCTGTAATCTCATTTTGAGCAACTTGATAAGTCTCTAAGGGTTTAAAGATAGCCTCTTTGAAGTCTTCGCATTGTTTATCTGTAACTTTAATACCCTCTGCTTTTTTATCATTAATATACTTAACCGCAGCTTTTGCAGCTAAACGACCTTCTGTAAAAGATCCAGATGAAAATTTATGTGCACTTCCGCCTACAGTATCACCTGCACCAAAAAGTCCATCAATAGTTAACATTCTGTTATACCCCCAGAAATATTCTGGTGGTGATAAATCTTCAGGACCACTTACCCAAGCTCCAGAACAAGTTGCATGAGAACCCATAACGTATGGTTCTGATGTAGTTAATTCAGGATTTGTATACTTAGGATCAATATTTTGTGAAGCCCAAACTACAGCTTGGCCGACTGTCATCCCTAAAAAATTCTCCCAGCCAACAGTCTCAAGATGTGGATCTTGGAAAGCTTCAGTAGTAACCATGTGAATAGGTCCACCGCCTGCGATAGTTTCTTGAATAAATGCATGGTTTCTCAGACAAGTTGGGGTTGGATGATGATCAATGTATTCACCGACTAATTCTTTAGTTTGATCATACCATTTCTTCTCATAATTCTCTCCATTTGCATTTTGAGTATAAGTTTTAAGGTGTAAGAAGTATGCTCCAACAGGACCATAACCATCTTTAAATCTGCATAACACAATTCTATTTTCCATTTGTGTCATTTTCGCTCCAACAGCAATAGGTAATGCATAAGCAGAACCATTGCTCCAGGGTGCATACCAAGTTCTTCCCATTCCTTCACCAACCGCTCTTGGTTTAAAGATGTGTGATGCTCCACCTGCTGCTACGATTACAGTTTTTGATCTAAATACATGATAGTCCCCAGTTCTCATATTAAAACCAACGGCTCCACCTACTCTATTCTCTTGAGCCTCATCCATTAAAAGATGAGTAATCATTATTCTATTGTAAATTTTGTCAGCTGATTTTTTAGCAGCTTCTGCAACAATTGGTTTATAACTTTCACCATGAATCATAATTTGCCATTTACCTTCCCTGAGGTAACGACCTGTTTTTTCATTTTTCATCATTGGTAAACCCCACTCATCAAACATGTGAACTGTTGAATCTACGTGACGAGCCATGTCATAACCTAAATCTTCTCTAACCATTCCCATTAGATCATTACGTGCATATCTTACGTGATCTTCTGGTTGATTTTCACCCCATTGCATACCCATGTAACAGTTAATAGCATATAGACCTTGAGCAACTGCTCCACTTCTATCTATATTTGCTTTCTCAACACAAATAATTTTCATATCTCTACCCCAGTGTCTAGCTTCAAAAGTAGCACCCGTACCTGCCATTCCACCACCAACAACTAAAACATCACAATCTTCGTAATGAGTTTTATGTTTAGCCATTAGTAGTAAACACCTTTTTTAAATGAGTCCTTAGGTACTGAAGGTAGCTCACCATCAATATTTAAACCTTTAGGTTCTGTGTAAAGAGCTTGAGAGTTAATCTCTCCTTGTTTAGGCTTATCACCATCTGCTAATTTAGGAATAAATTCACCCCATGGTTTTGTTGTAATTGGAGAAACAAAGTCTTTTGTAGTTCCGTTTCTAAATTTAATTTTCCAAGAGATAGTTCCTTTTTCCTCTTCTCTTCTAACTCTAACACTATGCCCCATAGGAGCAAAGTCTGCATAACCACGAACATCAATTGCATGGTTAGGGCAAGCTTTAACACAAGAATAACATTCCCAACAAAAATTTGGTTCAATGTTAACTGCTCTTCTAATATTTTCATCAATGTGCATTATGTCTGATGGACAAATATCCACACAGTGACCACATCCATCACATCTCGTCATATATACAAAAGTTGACATATTATATTACCTCTTTCTCTTTAATAGTGTTTGGGTTGTTCTCTTTTAATTCCTAGTCCAAATTGTTTTGGCGCATCTGCTAGTGGAGGAAGATTATCTCTAGATCCATCTGCTTCTGCTAAGTTTTTTTGGATTGCAGCACCTGGTTTGTAAATCATGTGCGCAAATTTTGACCAATAAACTCCCCCAAATAAAACAATGTTTGAGGTAATAAATAAAATTAAAAACAAGTATCCTAATTCAGCTGATCCTGAAGATTGAAAATAAGACCAAGCAAGTCCAGTAGTTGCACATGCAAGAAGTGCAAGGACGAATAAGTCTGCTTTAATAATTCTGTACCATGGGTTAGCTTCAGCTAACACATCAACTCTCAAAAATAACCAGAACCAATAACCACCAACACAAGTCATAATTGCTCCAACATGCCAAATCATAGGCCAAATTGTTGATACAGATGCTCCAGTTCCAGTATAACCAAAAACCAATACAACTGATGCAACCCAAAATAAAATGGTTCCATACATCCCCATAACATGAGCAATTCTTCTTTTACCAGCACCTAATTCTGCAGTAGTTGCAATATCATGCACTACAGTTTTTAAAATAACAGATGTTTTTTCTCCAACACCGAGCTCTCTTTCAGCAGCTAATTTTGCTTTTTTTGCATTATTAAAAAAATAAGTAAGATTTTTATGATGGATCATTTGAACAACTGTTCCAATAACGATTAAAGCTAGCATCGCTAAAATGAAACCTTGAATAGCTAATGGAGAAATAGTTTCTGCTAACATAGCGTATGGATTAATTGACATCATATTGATTATTACCCTTTATTAGAATCTTAATTAATTTTCAGTTTTTATTATAGATGAAATAATAGATCAACCGTTATATAAGTCACAATTTATCATTTAACAATACAACTTACACTTTACGTTTATAGTGCTGTTTTAGGGGAATAACTGACCTTACACCGCCTTGTGGATTTTCAACATCGCCCTCTCTTCTTGGTATCAAGTGAATATGGCAATGTAAAACAGATTGACCAGCAATTTTTCCAACATTTGATCCAATATTAAAGCCCTTAACAGATGGATCTTTTAATAAAATTTCTTCTTTAATTCTTTTTATAAGATCATTACAAGCAATAACCTCATCATTAGTTAATTCAAAATAATCTTTAGTATGACGCTTTGGAATGATTAAGCAGTGCAACTCAGAAACTGGATAAGTGTCATAACTTGTGTAAGCTAATGTATTTTCATCAGCTAGGCCACTCTCTTTAATATTACAAAATAAACATGGGTTATTTGGATCTCTCATAATAAAATTCTACCTATAAACTGGACACTTCAAAATTTCTTTTTTATAAAAATTAGAAAGTATTTTATAATGTTTTAAACCTTTTCTTTTCCACTTCATCTCTTTAATAGTTTCTACAGAAGTAACTGCTTTTCCAGAGCCAATAAGTAAAATTTCATCATAATCAGTCAAAGAATTAACTAAAATTTCTTTATTGATAATTTTACCTAATTTTTTTTTAAAAAAGTTATAAGTGACACCTTTATAAATGTTTTTAGAAGGAGAGTAGATCTTATTCTCTTTTATAAAAATTATATTTGATGTTCCACTTTCTAATATTTTTTTTTGAAAGCACAAAGCTACATCTGATGTAGCGTTATCCATCTTGGTTAAATACTTTAATATTAATTTATATTTTAAATTTTTGAGCTCTGGATCAACTCTTTTATGATTTATTAATTTTAAATTAAATTTAAGCTTAGGAGTTTTTCTATCTCTTAAAGAAATAGAAATTATTTTTTTGTTTATGGCCACTCTAAGAAGGTGGTTATAGGATTTAGTTTTATCAATATTTAATTTGATTATCTTAAGAATATCTTTTTCAATATTAACTCTATCTAATTTATAAACCTTTAATGATTTAATTAAATTTTTTATATGATTTTTAAAGAAAAGAATTTTAATAGGATTTCCTAAAATTCGCATTGTAGTGAACACACCTTTGTCTCCCCAAAGATCCATAAAATTAACTTCTTTGAGTGTATTACGCTGATAAGATTTTTTTAATAAGTAAGTTGCCATTTTCAGTTAAAAAAGATTCTGGATGAAATTGAAAGCCATATACTTTTTCATTATTATTTTCTATAGCCATTGCTACATTTGAAATAGCACATCTCATTGTAATTTCAAAATTTTTTGCAACAAATGGTTCTTTTAGTTTTAGAGAGTGATATCTTCCAACATTAAATTTACGATTTTTCTTAAATAAAGAGTTATCACTGGTTACTTTAATTTTAGACTGGTATCCATGATAAATCTTTTTTTGTTCAATTATTTTACCTTTCTCACAATATAAAATTTGCTGAAAACCAAGACATATGCCTATGATTTTCTTTTTTCCCTTAAACTTTTTATAAATACCAGAGCTAATTGGGTAGTTTTTTGGGGAACCTGGACCAGGTGAAAAAACTATTACTTCAGCCTTAGTAAGTTTTTTTTGATCAATCTTATTAAAATTATCACACTCCACATCATCAAAATTTGAAAATTGATGAATCACATTGTGTGTAAACGAGTCATTATGATCAATTATATAAATCATTTGTAAAGATCCATTAAAGCTTTAGCTTTAATATAGTTTTCATTAAACTCATTTTTTGCATTACTATCAATAACAACACCTGACGCAACCGATATTTCTGATTGATTTTGATAATTTAAAATAGATCTAATAATTATATTAAACCTCATATCCCCATTAAATTTTATATAACCAAAGCTACCAGTATAAATATTTCTATTTTCGTTCTCTTGATTATTAAGTAAATTAAGAGTGCTAATTTTAGGACAACCTATTACTGATCCACCAGGCATCATCGCTTTTACAATATCCAATGAAGAAATTTTATCTTTTAATTTACCCCTTATTAAACTCACGTAATGGTAAAGATCCTTATATTCTTCTACTGTTTTCTTTTTGATAATTTTAACCGTTCCTGGTTTGCAAATTTTAGATAAATCACTTCTTTCCATATCTACAATCATATTGTGTTCTTTAGTTTCTTTTATATTTTTCTTAAAGAAAGATAGCGCTTTTATCTTATTAAGTTTTTTATTTTTTTTTAACGTTCCTGCTATTGGTTTGGTAGTTATAAAATTACTTTTTTTAGTTATTAAATTTTCTGGTGAACAACTAATTATTGAATAATTTTTATCCTTAATCATAAATGCTTCTGGAGCCATATTGCTTTTTACAAGTCTACAAAAAAAATCTAGTGCATCTACTTTAGAGTTATTCTTATATTTGGTACAAATTTTTATTTGATAAGTTTCACCAGCTTTAATTTTTTTTTTAAATTTATTAAAAATTTTTTCATAAGATGCTTTATCTAAATTAATATTAAAAACCTTATTAGATTTGATAAATTCTGATGGACTATAACTTAACTTATTAGAAAATTTTATTTTAGTTTCAGGTTTGTAAAAAATACCTTTGGGAAACTTTAACCCCTTTTGTTTTTTTATTTTAACACCTATTAAATTATTTAAAATTTCATATCCAAAAAAACCAATAAATAAATCAGTTTCTTTATTTTTAGATTTTAATTTATTGTTATTATTAATAAATTTTTTAATATTTATGTTTGTTAAAATAATTTTTTTTGAAAAATTAGTATATAAATCAAATCCCTTATCCGATTTATAGATAATAAAAGGTTTGTTTGATTTATTTAAATCTTCTAGATAATTTTTCTTAATCAATTTGCTATTCTGTTTTTAATCTTAAAACTGCCTGTTCCTTTATTGGTAAATGTATTATTGCTGCAAAGACAGAAAGTACAATTGCCAAATACCACGCATAGTCATATGACCCATATAAATCATGGAATAGCCCACCTAGATAAGCACCTAAAAAAGAGCCTATTTGATGACTTAAAAAAACAATACCATATAAAAGTCCCAAATATTTAGTTCCAAACATTTGAGCAACTATTCCACTTGTAGCTGGTACAGTTGCAAGCCATAAGAAGCCAAATGTGGCTCCAAAAATAAATGAACTAATATTACTTGGTGGTAAGAATATAAAGAAGCAAATCGAAATTCCTCTTAAAAAATAAAGTACACTTAAAATAACTTTTTTACTTATTTTTGTAGATAAGTAACCAGATGTTAAAGAACCAAATATATTAAATAAACCGATTAAAGATAAGATTGCAGCTGCCGTCCATTCTTCTAGACCTCTGTCAGCAATATAAACCGGTACATGAGTGCCTACTAGGGTAATGTGAAAACCACATACAAAAAAACCTGCTGTTAAAAATAGGTAGCTTTTATTTTGAAAAGCTTCAGTTAACGCATTCATTGTACTTTGATTGTTAGTTTTTTCAGTTGATTGAGCTAACGAAGGAGATCTAACAAAAAAAGATATAATAAGACCTAGAATTAAAACTATCATAAATATAAACAGAGTATTAGCCCACCCATTATTTGATATTGAGTAATTAGTATAGAGCGGTGAAATAAAATAACCAAATGAACCAACAGCTGTTACTATACTCATAGCTATAGTTCTATTTGATAGCGGAAAATGTTTTCCCACAATTGACATTGGAATACTTATAGCGGTACCCCCCAGTCCAATACCAACAAGGATTCCTAAATCAATTTGAAAAAAAAGTCCTGTGTTAGGTCCAGAATATAAAAAATAAATTCCTAAAATATAAAAAATAAAAGCTAAACTAATTGCTTTATGACCACCATATCTATCAGCAATTGCACCAAATATAGGTCCTGTTAATCCCCACATTAACATTTGAATTCCGATCGCTAAACCAGATTGCGTAATAGTAACATTAAGATCATTTTTAAAATCCATGAAAAATAAACCAAACGTTTGTCTTACACCAAGTGAAATTAAAACAACTCCACAAGCGGCAATTAAAGTTATTAGGGCAGTGTTATTTTTTATAAATTTTTCTGAACTCACTTGATAAATTTAAGTGATTTTTTTAGATCGTCAATGAGATCTTTTGGATCCTCTAAGCCTATGTGTAACCTAACCAAATGCTCATCATTAGCTAATTTTAAATACAGTCTATTACCCTGTTCTCTTTTGTCTTGGTATAATGCTAAACTTTCAAATCCACCCCAACTATATCCATAACCAAATAATTTTAAGGAGTTAACAAATTTAATTACAGAATTTTTATTTTTTGATTTAATCTTAAGCCCCATTAAGCCCGATGCACCAGAATAATACTTTTTCCACATTCTAAAATTAAATGAATCTTTTTTATGTGGATATAAAAGTTTTATATTTTTATATTTAGATAAGAACTCAGCTACTTCTTTTGAATTTTTTTCATGTTTATCTAATCTGACATCAAGTGTTCTTAATCCCCTTGTGATTAAGTAAGCATCATCTGGTCCTAATCTTAATCCTGTAACTTTATTTGCTTTATCAACATCTTTAAAAACTTTTTTATTAACAGCAAGACTTCCTCCCATAACATCTGAATGTCCTGAATAATATTTTGTCGCTGAAACAATTGACATATCAAAACCTAGTGGAATAGGTTTAAAAAAATAAGGAGTGCCCCAGGTATTATCTATAGCAGTATAAACTTTCTTTTTTTTGGCAATTGAAATTATCTTACCTAAATCTTGAAATTCAAAAGAGTTACTGCCTGGGTTTTCAACAAATATTAATTTTGTTTTTTTTGTTATATTTTTTTCTAAAGTTTTTAGATCGTGTGGATTATAAAAAATTGTTTTAATATTAAACTCTTTTAAAAAATCCTGCGTTAGTATTCTTGTTGGCGAATAGGTTGGGTCAGCAACAATAATTTCATCTCCCGGTCTAACTACACTAAAGATCGCAAGAAACACTGAACCAAATCCAGTTGGTGTTAGAAATACATGGTAACATTCCTCCATTGTCTTCAATATCTGTGAAAGGATATGAGTTGTAGATGTGCCTTGTCTTCCATAATCAAAATGACCACCTGTAGGATTTTTTTTGGCTTTATCCTGCATTTTCCTAATATCCTGCATTGATTTGAAAATAATAGTAGAAGCTCTTACTACAGGGGGATTAACTGACTGATTATGGTAATCTTTTGCAGTATGTTTAAGGAAGGTTTTAAAGGATTTAGACATAAAAAAATTGATAAGTTCAATTGAGAATGCTATATCCCTCCGCTTAGGTCAATATAAAATTATAAAATAGGAAAATATGGGTTACCCAAAGAAACATAGAGGTCGAAGAAAACAGGGCTCTAAAAAAAGAAGAGCTAAAAGAAAAAATAAAAAAAAGTAGTTCTTTTCATGGATAAGATTCAAAGTGCTAAATCCATCAGTATCTGGATATTCATTATTCCATTCCTAGCAATCAATTCCTGCCTAGTATTAATTACTCAATTTCATGAATTATTCCCTAATCAGGAACATATTGTTCATAATTCATTATGGCCCTATCTAGATGGAGGATTATCTATTAGTAGAGCAGCCAGACCCTATCCTAGTTGGTTAATTTTCAAACCCGCTATGTTTTTAACATCATTTTTACTAATTAAATATTGGTATCTTAATAGAGATATAATATTAAATTTTAATAAAAGTTACAGACATGTCAAAAAAATAGTTTTTTTTGGAGTAGGTTCGGCAATAACTCTGACTATTCATTCCATATTTTTAGGAATAGAATTTGATAATAACTTATACAAATTATTCAGAAGAGTAATAATGGTGGTCTTTATTACTTTTGAAGTTACAGCACAAGCCTATCTGGTTGCAGCACTATATTCTTTTAAAGATCAGTTAATTAAATTTATTAATTTTAAAGTTTTAAGATTAAAATTAATATTAGTATCAACATTAATAGTTGTTGCAATAATTGCTATACCTATAATTAGTTGGCCTGGAGATACTTTTAAATTTTTAAAGCATGCACTAGAGTGGGATTATTTTTTAGGTGTTGTTACTTTTTATCTATTAACTTATTTTATGTGGAGAAAGAAAAACTAATTTGTAATCCACCCTCCACCTAAAATTTTGTATCCCAAATTATTTTTTGAGTAAAAAACACATGCTTGTCCAGGTGCAATACCGTACTCTTCTTCTAGCAAATTAACATTTGCTGAAGTTTTGTTTATATAAATTTTAGCCTTAATAAGCTTTCCTGTAGATCTTACTTTCACAAATAACTCCTTCTCAAAATCATTTTTGTCATTGGTTATAATATTCAAATCTTTTAAATTGATTTGAGTTTTTACTAAATGTTCTTTAGCCCCAACAATAATTTCATTTATATCTGCAAAAATTTTTACTACGTACAATGGTTTTTCATCAGAGATACCAATCCCTTTTCTTTGACCTATCGTATAATTAATAACTCCATCATGAACGCCTATCACTTCACCTTTCATATTTCTAATATTTCCCTTGCTGAAAGAGTTTGGTCTAAATTTTTCTATCACAGATGCATAATCACCATTTGGCACAAAGCAAATATCTTGACTATCAGGTTTATCTGCAACATTTAGATCTAATTTTCTAGCAATCTCACGTGTCTCATCTTTAAGTAAATTACCGAGAGGAAATCTTAAAAAATTAAGTTGATCTTTGGTGGTATTAAACAAAAAATAACTTTGATCTCTATCTGAATCTATACCCCTATACATTTCGGTTTTATCTCCCTCTGTAATACTTTTGACATAATGACCAGTAACTAAAGCGTCTGCTTTTAAGTTTTTAGCTTCTTTAAATAGATCTGTAAATTTAACAGTTTGATTACACTGAACACATGGTATTGGAGTCTCGCCATTTATGTAGCTATCAATAAAATTATCAATCACTCCTTCCTTGAACCTATCCTGATAATAAAGAATTTTATGTTCAATTTTTAATTTATCTGCAACACGTTTAGCATCCATAATGTCTTGACCAGCACAACATTGCTTAGATTGTGATGTCTCTTTAGTGTCATTATAAAGTTTTAAAGTAATCCCTATGACGTTGTAGCCTTCATTCTTCATCATTGCTGCAACCGTTGAAGAATCTACTCCACCAGACATGGCAACCACTATTAAAGTGTCCTTAGGTTCTTTTGCAATACCGATAGAATTTAATTTAGTCATATTTAATGATTTTTATGCATATATTTTGTATAAGCAAATTAAATGATTTTAGACTACGAACCAGGTGACAAAGTCACTAATCCAGCTAATAAAGATTGGGGTATAGGGCAGGTTCAATCAATAATTAATGGAAAGGCTACAGTTAATTTTGAAAATGTTGGAAAAAAAGTGATTAATATAAATATAATAGAACTAGAAAGACTTACTAAATGAATATTCAAGAAGCTAAAAAAATAACCCTATCATTAATAGATACTTTCAATGAAGCAAGTCAAGTTGCACTAGATCTTCGAAAAGCTGGATTAAAAAAAGAAATTAAATCTGATAACACACCAGTGACTAATGGTGATATCGAAGTTAATAGAATCTTAACAAAAAAAATATCTGAAATCACACCAAACATTGTAATTGTGTCTGAAGAAAATGCTGCTCATAAAAATGATAAAAATTTAGAAAATTTTTGGTTAATTGATCCTATTGATGGAACAAAAGATTATATGAGTGATAGAGAAGAATTTACTTTAAATGCGGCTTTAATAATAAATAAAAAACCAGCCATAGGTATTATTACAGTGCCTGCAAAAAAAAGGATTTTCTATTCATATGGATTATCGAATAGTTATGAATTAATTAATGATCAGGAGGTTAGCTTAGTCGATAAAAAAAAAAATTACAAAGAATTAAAAGCAGTTAGCTATTCTGATGAATTAAAATCAGAAATTGCAGAAGTTCATAAAAGATATAATATTACATCACATCAAAAAATGAAAAGTTCGTTAAAGTTTTGTGTTGTCGCAGCAGGAGAGTTTGATTTATATGCAGCAGAACCAAGAGCCTGCGAGTGGGATATAGCGGCTGGTCATGCAATACTTGAGCATGCAGGTGGAAAAATAACTGATTTTAATGGTGATGAAATTTTATATGGTAAACCAGAGTTTAAAAATCCTAGTTTAATTATAAGAAGTAAAAATATAATTTAATGGATGATCAATTAAGAATAGTTTTAATAATAATTGTCTCTGTATCAATATTTGGTCTTTTAGTTTTTGTGTTTGTTAAAAACTATATTAGAAATATTGTTAATCACTTAGTAAAAAAACAAACAAAAAAATTAAAGTAATTTAATAATCTTTAAATACTCTGATTGGTCAATATCCATTATTCTTTTTGAAGTTCCAAAATCAAAGCCGTTTCTAGCAAGAAGAGAGATGTCTTTTTTATAAAATAAAGGTCTATTGTCCTCTGCTCTTGCGGGTCCTATTCTTTTTTTCTTACAGATTTTTATACCTGAGAAAAAATCTTGATCAGAGTTATCCTCTTTAATTTTTTCAAGCGACTCTTTAATATAAGTTTCGTCTATACCCTTGCCCATCAGATAATATCTAATCTTGTTTATGGAGCTACCTTTTTGAATCAAACTACGCGTCTTACTCTCAGAATAAAATTTGTCACTAATAAATTTACTTTTTTCAAGATCAGGTAAAACGATATCAATAAGATCTGTAATATCTTGTTTTTTAATGTTGGGTACATTTGCTTTAAGGTATTTTTTTAATAGATAGGTTCTTAGCTGCTGTTTTGAAGGTGCATATTTCTCAATATAAGCAAAAGAAAAATTTCGCATTTCTTCCATGGTGACCTCTAATGTTTTTTTTCTATTTCTCATTGGAATCATGTTATCTTCTAATATAATACACTATAAAATGATCGATCAAATTTATACATTCTTTACTGTGGAAATGATTTACCTTTGGCTAAATCTAGGTATTTTACCTTTTTGGTTTATTTTAATAATTTTTCCAAAATCACAGATATCGAGGGTATTTATAGTCTCTGTTTTTCCAATATTCCTATTAAGTTTAGCATATACCTACTTACTCTACATTGCTTACATAGATGGTTACGATTTTTTACAAAATTTTAAACTTTATTTAGGCTTGAGTGAAATTTCTATTTTATTTGAAAATCAATACTTTTTAATTTTATTTTGGGTACATTTTTTGGCAATAAATTTATTTTGTGGTGGCTGGATTGTTAATGACTCTCAAATGTTTGGTATGAATAAATTTCTCGTATCAATTCCACTTATAATTACTTATTTAATAGGTCCAATTGGAATGGTTATATATTGGGTAATAAGAGTATTCTATGCAAAAAGAATAAGACTTTATGATTAAGTCAATAGATTTTTATTTTGACTTTATTAGCCCCTACTCTTACCTAGCTCATAAAAAAATACAGATTATAAAAAAAGAAAAAAATATTGTTTTTAATTATAGACCCATTCTTGTTGGTGGCCTTCACAACTTGCAAGGCATAACTGCACCAGCTTTTATTAAACCAAAACTAAAACATATGATAAGTGATTGTGATTTAATTGCTAAAAAAGATAAATTTGATTTTATATGGAATTCCAAATTTCCTATTAATTCTTTAAATATTATGCGTGGTTACCTTTTTATTAACAATGAGAATAAAGATTTATATCTAAATATAATGTTTGATGCTTATTGGAAAAATAATCTTGATATTTCTAATGAAGAAATATTAAAATCTCTTCTTGAAAAATGTAAAATAGATCCAGATAGTTTCTTTGAAGAAATTAAAGATACTAAAATAAAAGAAAAATTAAAAAATGTTACTCAAGAAGCTCACAATAAAGATGTATTTGGCGCTCCAACATTTGTTATTAATAATAAAATATTTTGGGGACAAGATAGACTAGAGTTTGCTTTAGACGAATATAATAAATAGTTTAAACTATTTTAAAGTCACTTTGGCTTATTGCTGCAAAGCCACCATCAATGTGTGAAACTTTCTCAAAGCCCATTTCTTTTAAAGATTTAGCAGCAAGAGCTGATCTTAATCCACCGGCACAAAATAAAACCATCTCTTTATTCATGTCAATTTTTCCACTTTTAAAATAAGGGCCTTCAGGGTCTAACCAAAATTCTAACATACCTCGAGGTATATGATTTGAGTTTTCAATTCTTCCTGTTTTATCTAATTCTCCCTTTTCTCTAATATCAATTAAAGTACATTTATCTTCATTAGATAGTTTTAATGCCTCATTAACAGTAATAGTTTTAACTTCCCTTAATGCTTCTGAAACTAGAGTTTGTGATGATTTAATAGCCATAATATTGTAAAATATTAATTATAAACAATTATATGAAAAAAAACATCATTAAAAAACTATTTATTAAACTTTCAAAAGTTTTAGATTACGAGATAATTGATCAAAGTGATTTTAGTTCACCCACCCTTCAGAAAGAATTAAACGAAGATCTTTCAATTATAAATAAAAAATCAATTATTTTACCTTTGGGTGAAGTAAAAATTACCAAAAAAGTAAGCTCAGTACTTGTTATATTTAGAACTAACACTGATGTTGAAATATGGGATCAAAATAAAAAGAGATTATTTGAAGAACCAAAAATTGAATATTCGTTAAGAGCTTTAAAATCATTAGTTAAAACAATTAATTTTTCAAAAACAAAATATCCAAATATCAAATTTAAGACCCTAATTGTTGATGACAAATCTAAAGAAGAAAATTTAGATAAACTAAAGAAGCTAATTAATGAAAGTGGTTTAGGTATAAATATTACTCCTTTA
>Ga0209710_1000998_pt1 | contig 22877 bp, 30 predicted proteins | sample ArcticOcean_MG_C_5_FD_187436 | JGI IMG/M metagenome (GOLD analysis project Ga0209710, IMG submission 187436) | Marine microbial communities from western Arctic Ocean - ArcticOcean_MG_CB4_138 (SPAdes) (version 2) | ecosystem: Environmental > Aquatic > Marine > Oceanic | place: Arctic Ocean...
TGGTGGTACTGAAAACTTTAATACAGCTAATTCTCCTTTAAGAGGGCTGTTTGCAGATACATCAGTAGCGGACACAGCAATTAAAAGCAATACAGGAGGATCTACTGGAATAATGGGGGCTCTTACAAAAAATCCATTATTAACGGCTAGTTTAGCATCTGCTACTTTGCCTTTATTTATGAAAGAAAAAGCACAAGAAGAAGCTAAAATGGATCCTTATGCAACAGGGAAATCACGTTTAGGTGTTGGCTCAGTTGGCGATGCAAGTTATGATTTAAATGATGATGATCAAAGATTAGCTTATTTTGATGCAGTTAGAAAAAGACAAGGGATAGACACATTAAATGCGAATGCAGGTGGTGAAGTAAAAGGTCCAGGAACAGGGACTTCTGATTCTGTTCCAGCAAGATTATCAGACGGAGAATTTGTAGTAACAGCAGACGCAGTTCGTGGTGCAGGTGGTGGGGACAGAGATGTTGGTGCCGCAAGAATGTATGACATGATGTCACAACTAGAAAGAGCAGCATAATGGCAGAGAACACATCAACTCAAACCCAAACCGTTAGGTTAGCTCCTTTTCAAGAAGAGTTTCTAGCCGATATATTTGCAAGTGGTAAGGCATTAACTGGCGATGGTTCGCAAATGCCTTATTCGGCACAGCAATTAGCCGCTTTATCTCCTCAACAGCAACAAGCCTTAACAGCTTCTACTCAAGGTGTTGGTGCGTATCAACCATATTTACAACAAGGAAGTGCGGCTATTGGTCAAGGTATCGGTGCTGTAGGCACTGGTCTTGGAGCTATTGGAAGTGCTTTGGGTCAACTACCAGAAGCACAACAAGGATATCGAAATCAACAAGATGCAATGTTGCAAGCTCAAGCTTTAGGTCAAGCGGGAACTCAACAAGCTCAAGCTATGACGGCTGGTGCTGATTATGGATTTGATCCCACTTCATATCAACAGTACATGGATCCTTATATGAATGATGTGATACAACAACAGTATCAAGATATTCAAAGACAAGGCGACATACAAAAACAAGGTGCAAACGCTCAAGCCGTTGGTTCAGGAGCTTTTGGTGGAAGTAGACAAGGTATTCAACAAGCTGAAATAAATAGAAATGTATTAGAGCAACAAGCAAGAACTGGTTCACAATTAAGATCAGCAGGATTTCAACAAGCGTCTGGTTTAGCTCAACAAGCAGCAGCTAATCAAGCACAACAACAACTTGCACAAGCTAGTCAATTTGGACAACAGGCAGGTCAACTTGGACAACAAGGAATGCAAGGTGCTCAAGGTTATGGACAAACTGCCGCAGGTCTTGGCAACTTAGCACAATTGACAGGTCAACTTGGACAATCAACAGGTGCTCTTGGTCAGACGGTTGGTCAACTTGGTCAAGCCACAGCGGGTATTGGTCAAATGGGTCAACAGATGGGTGTGCAAGATATTAATACATTGATGGGTGCAGGTGCATTGTCACAAGGACAAACTCAAAAAGGATACGATGTAACAAGAGCAAACGAATTAGCACAGCAATCTCTTCCATATCAACAAGTTGGATTTATGTCTGACTTATTCCGTGGTGTTCCAGCGTTACAACAAACTTATTCAACATCAACGGCTCCTCCTCCAAGCACACAATCTCAGTTATATGGTCTTGGCATAGCTGGATTAGGTGCTTATGGTGCGAGTGGAGGATTTAAAAATCAATGAACAATCCATTAGATAGAAAAATGTTTCGTCAAGCCGGTATGTCTAAACAACCTATGGGTATTCTTGCTTCATCTCCAGAGTTGATGACTACAGCACAACAAGCTATAGCTAGTGGTCAGCCTGTTACGGCACAAGTAGGCACAAGTGTTAACACTAGACCATATACACAAGCAAATTATCCTCTATCTTATGTTATGCCACAACTATTCTTAAACTCACCTAAACCAGATTTGTATGGAAAAAATAATCCTAAATATGGTGGATACAGAACAGATAAAACTGTTGCTAGAGATGAAGCCAAGTTTAGAAAAAATGCAGGAGCTCAAATAGAAGGCCCTGGAATTATACCTGTCGAAGGTCCTGAAACTTTTACGGTGACACAACCTAATGTAGACGAATTTACTGATTATAAAGCAGGTTCAAGAACACTTGAAGACCCTAATATTACAGGTGAAACTTTAATAAATAAAAAAAATAAAGAGATTTTAGATAATAAGAAAAAAGAAGAGCTGAATATAATTAAGCCTAAGTCTACTTTTTCTCCAAAAGCCTCAACTTTAGATATTACAGCTGAGAAAAACAAAAAGAACCCACCTTCAAAACTTAAACAAGTAGATCAAAGTAATGAAGAGTTAAAAATAGCTGTAAGTGAGTCTGCTTTGAATGAGGACGATCCTAAAGCTCAAATAACAAAAGGTAATGCTTGGGATAAGTATCTTAAAAAATATGAAGACTATAAAGGACGTAGCCTTAATTTAGGCGAGCTTGAAGAATTAGCTGCAAAAACAAGTAACTATGACCCTAAAAACCCTGATAAATCAACAGAAGCTCAACAGGATGCTTTTTGGATGAGTCTTATGAAAGCAGGTCTTGCGATTGCTTCTGGTGATAGTTCAAACACACTACAGAATGTTGCTAAAGGACTTGGCTTTGGTCTTGAAGCTTATGGAAAAGATATTAATAAGTTAAATGATCAAGAAAGAGAAAATCAAAAGGAGTATCATTCAACACTTAGAGAACTTGTTAAAGATGAAAAATCAGCTATTGCTGCTGAAAAATTAATAATGGTAAACATTGATCAAAAGAATGCTGAAATAGTTCAAAGAGCAGAAAATCAAGATAAAGATCGTGTTTCTAAAGAGTTGCAATTTCAACAAGGATTGGAACTAAACAGATTAAAAGTAACTAATCAACAGCATCAATTTTTTAGAAAAGTTGAAATAGATGTAGCTAGATTAGGGTTAGACATTAACAAAGAAAATAATTTAAATAATTTTAGAGCGGCTGAACAAAGTAAAGATTGGGCAAAGTTTAAAAACACTTTTGGGTTACAAGTAAAAAATTATGATTTAAATAAAGAGAAATTATTAGAGTCAATGAAACAGTTTGACGTAACAACAGCAGTAAGTTTAATGCCTAAAGAACAAAAACAAGCTCTTGGGGCTGGCTTTGGAAAATTCAACGATGATACAGGTAACATTGATTTTGCTAATGACAAAGATAAAAAAGCTCACGATAATTATGTTAAAAAATTAGTGTTACTTTCTCATGCAAGTAAATCAAATCCTACTGATATGATGAAAAGAGTAACAGCAATTGCTAACTCTGGAAGTGTAGCCGGAGTTAATTTTGAAGCACAAGGCGTAACTACTAACAAAGGTAAATTAGATGCGGCTTTAATTTGGACTGAATCTTTTAAAGAAGCTTATGATAACGCTGGTAAAATAAAAGATGAATACACAGGGCAGTTCTCTATGTTACCAGCTGATGATAAAAATGTAATTGCGGCAAGACAAGCGATCGTAGCACAGTATGGTGTATCCCTTAAAGGTCTAGCCAATGGTGGTATAAAAGTATTAGGCGTGAAAAAATAAGAGGATTAATAAATGCCTATTTATGAATTACAGGGTCCTGATGGAACTATATATGAAGTTGAGGGTCCAGAGGACGCTTCTAATGAAAGTTTAATTGCTGGTCTTAAAAGTCATTTAGAAACTTCAGTCGAAGAAAAAGAAGATCTAGATCAAGCTTTAAAACCCACAGTTGTAACTGACAACACATCAGCACAACAAGAATTAGATGCTATCCGAACAGGAGAAGTGGAAGCAAAAGTAGTCGAAGAAAAACGTCAAGATGAACTAGGTTATTTTGACGAAGGTAGCGTAATTAAAGAAACTGGAGAAGGAATAGTTTCTGGCTTAATTGCTATTCCACAAGGTATTCTTGAATTAGGTGGAAGCCTTATCGATTTAGCTGCTGACACGGATTTAGCCAGTAGTGTAACAGAAAGTGCTAATGAACTTAGAGATGCTTTAGGTGTAGACCCAGAAGGTATGGCAGGTAAAATTGCTGAAGTCGCTACTCAATTTGTTATACCAGGAATTGCTGCTGCAAGTGCTGTAAGTAAATTATCTAAGGTAGGAAAACTAGTAAGAGCCGGCAAAGCCAGAACTGCTGTAACTGGTCAAAAGTTAAATCCAATCACAAAGACAGCAATGGTTTCTAAATCAAATAGAGTGGCTTTAATTGCACAACAAGCTGCTGCCGCTGGATTGGCTGATGCAGCAGTTGCCACGGATGGAATTACAACTATAGGTGATTTCTTTGACGGTGGTCCAACGACCACTGACAAGGAAGTTGGTTTACATGGTAGAGATGAAGCATTAAGAAGACTTTCTAATAAGTTAAAAATAGGCATAGAATCATCGACCATTGTCGGGTCACTTCCAGCTGTTATCTCAGGGACAGGTAAAGCCTTTGGAGCAGCCAAAGATGCAGTTACTCCAATAGCAGGAGCAATTGACGATGCAACGGGTATAACTGATAAACTTGTTTCGGCTACTGCTCCGATAGCAAGAGGTGTTAAAAAAGTAACTGAGCCAATCGGGAAATATGTTGATGATGCAGAAACAAGATTAGTTTTTGGATCTCAAGATGATTTAAAATTTGGAGATAAAACATTAACTCAAGTTCTTAGTAAACTTAGATATAGAGGTTTGTTACCACAACAAGTCGCTAATGCTAGAGCTAGACAACCGGGTTTTCAATCTGCTGAAGCAAAAAAAGCTTTGCTTAAAATGAATAAATTAGAAAAATCTATGGATGAAAGTTTAAAAGAATTTGGAAAATTAACTAATGGAACAGAGACTCAATTAACTAGAAAATCTTTGTATAATACAGTGTTTGAGGTTATGACGGCTGAAAACAGAGCTGCAAGAATAACGGCATATAAAACATTACCACCTTCAATTAGAAAGATTTTAAAACCGCAAATACAAGGTATGACTTCTCAAATAGATGATTTAAGTAATCAAATACTTAAATCAGACGCTTTGAATGCATTGGGTAAAAGCGGAGATGAAGGTGCTAAGAATTTAAATAAAATTAAACAAACAATTACTAACAATCTTAGTGGTTATATGAGAAGAAGATATTCTATTTATGAGCAGGGTCTAACTGGGAAAGGTATTTACAAGCCAACCGATGTTGCAATACAGGCAGGAATAAAAGGTTTTTCAAGCCCAAGAAATGTTGCAAGACTAGAAAATGAATTAACTAGTTTGGCAGGAGGTGACATAAATAAATTAACAGAACTAGGTCTAGACGCAGAAGGTAAATTATTAAAAGATTTAACACCAGAAAAAATAAATGAATTAGCCACAAAAGCAACAACTAATTTTGTGGAAAGACATAAGATTAAAAGAATACCTAAAGGGTCTAGCTCAGAAATTCTTGTAGATAAATTAAATAAAGGATTGTTTACAGAAAAAGCTAATCTTAGAAAGTTTGAAAGAATGTTACTTGGAGAAATAACTGATCCTAAAGAAGCTTTTCTTGGAACTGTAGCTGATTTATCTAGAGCCGTAGCAACTGACAATTATTTTAAAACAATACGAATAGCTTCTGAAATTAATCCTGATGTAGGAAAAGTTTTTGTTAACCCTAGAGGTGACAAATTGAAAATGGATCAATTAAAAAAAAATGGCTATAGAACTTTAGGTGCAGATTCAAAGGCTGGAGAAGTATCTAGTTTTGGATCATTAGATGGTTTTATGGTTCCTCAAAGAGTTTACGATGATTTAACAAGAACAGTTGTGGGTGATCAAGGTGCTATAACAAATGGTATTCGTAGTCTTTACTCTGGTTTTTTAAAAGCCAAAGGTTATACACAATATGGTAAAACAGTTTTATCTCCGATTACTCAGATAAGAAACTTTACAACAGCTTCTTTATTTGCTGCCGCTCAAGGGAACGTAGGAAGAGGTGCTAATGTTGCTGAGTCTTTTAAAATTGCTTTTTCTGATTTAAAAGATATGCCCGCACAAGATGCTGTTAATGCTTTAGAAAAATATAATAAACTAGGTTTATTGGGAACAGGTGCTGAAGTTCAAGAAATAAGAAAACTAATAGACGAAGGTTTTGGCGGTGTAAATATTTTAAAAGACGGTGAAGTGACTAAATTAGGAAGAGAGTTTGGAAACAAAATAACTGACACAACTTTTGGAAATTTCTTAGGTAAGACCGCTAAAAAGTTTGAAGATGCATATCAAGCTAGTGATAACACTTGGAAAATATATAACTTTGAATTTGAACACCACAAACTTACAAATGCTTTTAGAGGATTATCTAATGAGCAAAAATTAGCTCATCTAGAAAGAAATCTTCCTGAAGAAGCAAGATTTGGAGGCGGTAAAGCTACAGCTTTTAGAGAGTCTCAAGGTATAAAAAATGCAAAAATTACAGATAAATATATTAATGATTTAATAAATGAAGAAGCAGCAGACATTGTAAAAAATACAGTCCCTAACTACAATTTGACACCAGAAATAATTCAACAGTTAAGAAAAACACCTTTGGGAAACTTTACTGCATTTCCATATGAGATACTAAGAACGGGTGGTAATACTATTAAATTAGGGATTGACGAGTTAGCAAGCACTAATGTAGAAATTCAAAAAATAGGATTAAGAAGGTTAACTGGTGCTGCAACAACTTTTGGAATACTTCCTGCAGCTTTAACTGAATTTGGACATCAAGTTAGTGGTATAAGTGAAGAACAAATGGAATCTTATCAAAGATCTTTCGCACCACCTTGGGAAAAAAATGCTAGATTAATTCCTATCGGTGTAGATGAAAAAGGAAACATACAATATATAAATTATAGTTATTCAAATCCTTACGACATGTTAGAAAGAATGGCAACGGCTGCTATAAATGAATATAAAGCAGGTAATTTAAAGGGAAAAGATTCAGCATCACTTGTTTTTAACAGTTTTTCTCAAGCTCTTAATGAATTTGCACAACCTTTTATTAGTGAATCCATTATATATGGTGCTTTAAAAGATGTAGCTGATCCAAAAGCAGAAGACTTTGCTGGTGTGCTGGCTAATGTAGCTGTTTTTGGTGGAAGAGGTGGAAGAACAGAATCTGGTGCAGAAGTATATAATCAACAAGATTCTGTTGGAGATAAATTAGGAAAAAGTTTTAAACATGTATTTTTTGGTGCAATGGCACCTGGAGTGTCTCCGTTTAATGTATCTGGTGGTGAATTGCAAATGGGTCGTTTTGGAAGATCTATATTTGGAGAACATTTAGGAGTAACAGAGAAAGATAAATTAGGTAGAACACCTAAATTGGAAACTGAATTACTTAGAGGTTTAACAGGAGTAACTCCTAATACTGTTGATTATAATATGGTAATGAAGTACAAAGGTTTTGAGTTTGGAAAAGCTAGAACAGAAGCTTCTAATTTATTTAATAAAATAGCTAAAAGACCTAATTCTACAAAAGAAGAAATATTAGAAGCATATAATACTGCAAACGAAGCTAGGTTTAGAGTTTTTAATTCTTTTCATAGAGTAGTAGAAGATATGAAAGTAATGGGAGCTAGTGATAGAGATATTTCAAAAGCTCTAAGAATCGCTGGCGTTTCTGACTACAAAAGAGTTATTGCGGATAAATATAAACCTTTAATTCCAGGTTCTACTGTTTTTAAACAAATGAGTATTAACGGAACTCTTGGTAATTATCCAAAAGAAGAAATTAATTTAATGATAAAATCTCAAATTGGTAGGAAATATACATCTGAAGTAATTGAGGAAGCTGGACAAAAAAAAGTTATTCCTCAAGATACAACTATTGAATCTCCTGTTAAACCTGTTACAACAAACATTAATACTAGTACAAATAATCCTTTTGGTTATTCTAAAACTATAGGTAACACAGGTTTTATAGACCCTTCACTATTAGGAAGTAACCCAATTGAAGCAGCCAAGAATGCACAAATAGCACAGAGGAATAAACCATGACCGTAATGTTATCTAAGAACTTTGCCCTGATAGAATTTACTAAATCTCAGACGGCTGAGAGAAAAGGAATTGCAAACTCACCAAATGAAGCAAGTGTTTTGGCTATGGAAGAATTGTGTCATTCTGTGCTTGAACCTATTAGATCAGCATTTGCAAAACCAATTAATGTTAACTCAGGGTATCGAAGTGTTGCCTTGTGTGAAGCGATTGGATCAAAAAGTACATCTCAGCATTGTGATGGAGAAGCAGCAGATATAGAAATATATGGTGTAAGTAATTATGAGCTTGCAAAATACATTGAAAAGAAACTAAACTTTGATCAATTGATACTAGAGTGTTGGAATAAAGCGGATCTTAATTCTGGATGGGTTCATGTATCCTATGTTAGTGAAAATGAAAACAGAAAAGATGTGCTTACATACAACAGAACAGATGGTTATACGAAAGGAATTTGGTAATGAAAGATGGACCTTTTAAAGATTTCTTAGCAAATGATTTAGATGGTGTTATTAGACAAGAGCTAGTAACTTACAGAGTTAAAGATGGTGTTTTAAAAAGAGAAACTGTCACAAGAGACTACACTGATAGTGGCGATTATAATGATAGTTCATTCTCACAACCTTTGGTAACAACACATTAATGGCTTATACAAGAAATTATCAACGTGAATATGAGATTGAACCTAAGTCTCGCAGAAAGATGAGAGCTAACAGAAACTTAGCTCGCAGAATAATGTTGCGTAAAGGTAAGGTAAAAAAAGGTGATGGTAAAGATGTACATCACGTTGGTGGTAATGCTCTTAATAAAAAAAGTAAATTAAAAGTAATGGCTGCTTCTAAGAACCGATCATACTCTAGAAACAAAAAAGCTGGTAAAAAGAATCCTAAATCATAATGGCTGAATTAATTTGTAATTTACCCTCCGAAGACGTATGGGTTAGAAAAGAATATTTAAGGGATCATCAGGATGGGCATGGGGAATTTGTCGCTGGAGTCTGGGTTAGTGCTAAATCTATACCTGGACGGGCATTTTATTTTGAAACTTATTTACCTGAATATGGTGCTTTGTTTGATAAGCTACCTATCAGTGCGTTTCTTCATAAGAAGAAAACTCCAGAACCAGATTTACCTCTTAATAATTTGCAATTTTGGAATTGCATGGATTATGGTGTTGTGTCTATTCATAAGCAATTCATTGGATCAATGGATTTTCAGATATTAAGCAGGGATCACGGTACACTGACGGGTTCTTATGTTTGTACAATGGATAATTATCATTCAGATATAAACGCAATAGATTATAGCACCAGTGAAACACCGGCTGAACATAAATCACATAATCTTTTAGCGTTAGACAATGGACAGTTCTGCCTGTATCCAAATAACAGGATGAGAGTTTATGATAACTCATTAACTCCGCAAGAGCCCTTGCAACCAGACTTCAAAGTTAGTACAGTAGAGTACCAAGTTGAGAATGGAAACAGAACAAGACTTGGTGACACGGATGAATACTTTTGGAAAACCAAAGATGAATGATAGAATTTGTTTTAGTCTATATGATAGGCACATTAATAATTAATCAAGACCAAACATTTCCCAATGTTAATGACTGCCTGTATTTTGCTAGACGATTAAACGAACAACCAGAGATTCCATACCCCAATGCCAAGACGAAAAAAATTACAGCCTATTGCAAGCCCGTGCCTAAACGTGTGCAAAATAAAAAATAATATATGTATTGGTTGCCAAAGAACTTTAGAACAAATTTCTAACTGGTCTAAAATGACTGATGAAGAACGTAAAAAAATAATGCAGAGTTAAGCACTTTTCCTTATCAATAGGGGGGAGGATTAGGAAATAATGCAGAGTTAAGGGAATTATTAAAAAAACGAGCCTCTCAGATGCCTCAGAATCGATGAAACAAATAGTCTTGGTATGATTGATACCTAAAATAGCCTCATCTTTTGTATGTTTATGATAACTACCTTAACATTAATTCAATCTATTTAAGCACTTGTGTTTTTCATTTTTGCCCTCTTATCTCTTATTTAGAAACAATATATAACTAATAATAGAAATGGAGAAATAAATGTTTGAAAAATGGTTTTACAACTTTAAGATAGGAAGAACAGTAACAGCTTTAAACAGCTTAGACGATGCAACATTGAAAGATATAGGACTAAATAGGTCTAATATAAAATCACATGCGTATGAAGTTTTTAAAAATGAAAAGCCAGAAGAAGATCCGTTGACAGAATTACATAATCAATATGTAAAAGCTGGTTACTAATCAACTTAGGCACAGTTTTTTAGAATACTGCATCACTATTTTATATACACGGCTACGGGATAGATCATACTGCTTACACAAGTCTTTGAGTCTTTCCCCTGCCATACGTCTATAATATATTTCTGCATTACGTTCAGTTTTTTCTTCTGCTTTTTTACCCATTAACCTACCTCGCCCCAATTGTCGCCTAGTTCTGCATCGACTTCAAAAGGTACGTTTAAATCTTTAATGCAGTTAGACATTATATTTACTATAGTGTCTGATTGCTCTTGATTTTCTATACTAAAACATAATTCATCGTGCACCGTCAATGTCGGTGTAAGACCTGCCGCATGACAATCGACCATTGCCTTTTTAGTTTGATCAGCACTTGATCCTTGAATCAATCGATTCAAAGCTTTGTATGTAAAAGCTCTCTTTATATTTGTGTATTCCTTTAGAGCTTCATTCATTGGCAATGCTTTTTTGTAACCAAATCCCTTTGGCTCCCACATATCAAATCTACATTTTCTACCAAGCTGTGTTCTTATCATTCCTTTATTCTGTGCAAAGGCAGAAACTCTTGTTGCTAAGTCTCTAACAAACGGAACCTTCTCATTATATTTTTGTAATAAAGATACCGCTTCTTCTTCTGTAATAGATAATGTGTCAGCTAATTTCTTTTTACCCATGCCATACATAATTCCAAGATTAACTGTCTTAGCTTCTTTCCTGTTTATATCTGCCATGTCAGCTACCATTTGATGAAAGTCGGCTTTACCTTCTTTATACATTTTAACCACATCATCAATTAATGGATGTCGTAAATCCCCTGTTGAATTTGCACAGTAATGAGCTAACCATCTAGGTTCTTGTGAAGCATAGTCAAATGACCCCCATTTGGTTCCTTCTTCTGGAATGAATAATCCTCTGATTGCTTTTTTAATATCAGGATCTCTAGCAGGAATTTGCTGCAGATTAGGATTGCTAGAACTAAATCGACCTGTTACAGTACCACCATCGTCAGTTCTCAAGGGATGAAAGTCACAATGAATTCTACCATTATGAGCATGATTAAGAATAGTTTCAACAAAGGTCGTGTTTGCTTTGTTAAGTTCTCTTATCTTTGCAATCTTATGTGCAATTGGATGCGTGTTATTAGAGAGAAATTGTTTTGTAAACATGGGTGCCCCGGACTTTTCTGTACGAGAATAAGAAAGTCCCACAGAATCAAAGACCTTTGCTATAGATGTAGCGACCCAAGGTTCAACCGTGACACCTGTTTCCTTGACTATCTCTTGTATAAGTAATTTTTCTTCTCGTGCCATTTTCTTTTTAACTTGTTCAGCCTTGTCAACATCAACTCGAACACCTTTTGTTTTCATTTCAAATATGACAGGAAGCAAATCAGTCTCCAACTCAAAAATAGAAGAGCATTCTTCTTTATCTAACAAAACACTTAGATGATCGTACAGTCGTAATGTCACAGCTGCATCTTGTTCTGCATAAGCACCAACGTATCTAGCTGGTAATTTATACATCTCTGCTTTTGGATCAACACCAAACTCATTTGCTGCAGCTCTTAATGCTTTTTCACTTTTAGATTCTTTTAAATAATCTCTAGCTAATGAATTAAGATTATAGAATCTCCTGTTCTCATCAATTAAAGGTGCAGCAATCATGGTATCTATTATCTTACCTTGTACTTCTATTCCTTCGGCTCTTAACCAACCAAGATCATACATAGCATTATGAAACACTTTAGGTATGTGAGGTGTTGCCATTTGTTTTTTAAACCAATTAAAGATAATTCTTTTATCCATATTACCTGCCGCATGACGTATAGGATAATAACCTTGAAAATCCCCTGCGGCCACGGCAATACCTATTATATGTCCATCGTTCCTGCACCACCCAGGTCCTAATTTAATTAAGTTTGGATCTTTTGTTTCTAAGTCAACTGCAATTCTAGTTGCTTTTGTAAGGTCTGGAAAAGTGTTTGGTGGCGACCAATCAGAATCTACATTGCCCCAAGACATATCTTTTATGTCTTGATCTAAAAAGTGATACTGATCATTACTTGTCATTTATGATTTCTCCACCTAATGCAGCGTATCCAATAATATCCGTCCACGAATCTTCTTTAGATATATCTTCGGCAAGTCTAGCAACTTTAACACCTATCATACAAGCCACAACTTCTTCCGGAGTAATTGGTTCTTTCAGTTTTTTATCTAAAAGTATACTCCATATATCAGCTATTCTTTTATGATTTTTTCTCGCTGGCCCATACTCCTTCGCCCTTGGACCATTGATGAGTGCTTCTGCTTCTTTTAAGAAAAATTCTCTGTCTTTAGATTTTATAGCCACTTTTTATCCCACTTTCTATTACATGTAATTGTTTTTTAGCACGAGTTGCCCCTACATAGAACACTCTATGTTCGCTATCTTTATCCCCTTTGTCTTGTATTATTTTTGGTGTCTCTAACAATAAAGCTACGTTATCCGCTTCTCCACCTTTAGATCTGTGTATTGTAGATATCCTAATCCTCGGAGTGCCCAATAGAATTGATTCTCCTCGTCTGAGTGCTGATGTAATATAAATTCGTTGCTCTTCGCTGACATTTATAACATCCCACCAAGTCATCTCTTTGTTTAGATTCAATTTTTGACCTAAATTACTGTTTAATAAATCGTTTAGTGTGTATGTATGACCATAGTCTAGACCTTCTATTTGTTTTTTTCCACCATAACCAATGATGTCCTTCTTTGTTTTCTTCGAGAAAGTTATTAGTTCTTGTACTCTTACTGATTTTCCTTTGCATAACTTTACCCAAACCTCAATACTATCAATAATTTCTTGAGACACCGACCAACCAGATCCTTCTCTCCAAAAGATGTACCCCTCATTTTTAAGTTTATCTGAAACTTCTGAAAGTATTCTATTTGTACGAGCAAGGATATACCACTCTCCGGTTCTAAAATCTACATCCATTATATTGAAGTGAAAATTTAACACACCTTTTTCTTCACGAGGTTGCCAATCTTTAGCTTGCCTGAAAGTAACATTTGAAATTATATTTCTAGCAAATTCATGTATAGTTTTTGGTACTCGGTATGATTTATCCAAAATAATTTTATTTTCAGATGCATTTAAAAAATCTCGTACATTTGCACCTGCCCAATTAAAAATACATTGATCATCGTCCCCTGCGTAATAAGCTTTCTTAGCGTTTGGTAACAAACATTCCTTAATCATTCTCCATTGGATAGGAGATAAATCCTGTGCCTCATCAACAATTAATAAATCTAAATCTGGACCAGTCTTCATTTCTAAAAAATTAAGAAGCATGTCCGTAAAATCAATCTTATCATGTGCTTTCTTGAAGTCACCATAAGCTTTTTCTACTACAGTAACGTAACTTCTATGTAAGGTTGTATCATTAAAAGCATCAAACTCTTTTAATAAAGAAGTTCCTTTTAATCTTGATAAATGCATTATGTGAAAATACTTATCGCCATCCGTTGATCCAGGTGTATATAAATCCCCATCTTCAATGTTAATTTTTTCTTCTTTATTAAACTTAACACCTAACTTTAAACCTAAGAACCTCATATCAGCAGGTTTAACTAAGTTCTCTGCCTTCATTCCTGTCCAACGAAAAGCCAACGAATGAAGGGTTCTAAAATGAGGAAAATATTTAGGGTCGAGATTAAATTTTACACAGGCTCTGTCAATAGCTTCTTGAGCAGCTTTTCTAGTAAACGATAAGAAAGCTATTCTATCTGGTTGAATTCCATCAGCTATAGCATCCTCAATTATTTGTAATAACTTAGTTGTCTTCCCTGTTCCGGGTGGTCCAAATATACTTGTTTCCATTAAAAAGGCACCTCTTCTTCAATTTCTACATTAGGTATGTCAACCTGCTCTTTCATGTCTGGAACCCACCATACCCTTATTGATTTCCATCCACCATTTGTTGTTTTAAAATGTTTAGACGCATTACATTTATCCCCAGAATTCATTTCTTTTATTCTTTCCTGTATTTGTCCTTTAGAGTAATGTGTAAAATTCTTTTGTCTTAAAAAATCTACAAAAGAATCTATCTTAAAATAAACATTATCTTCCATAACCCAAGGCTTACCTAACAATAATTCCTCTGCTGATGCAGCTTGAACCCTGCCATGACAAAATGATTCTATTAAATCCAAGAACTGACCTTTATATGTCAACTCCTCTGGAACCTCTATTTCATTAGCCTCTGACAACAAACTATTAATTAATATTTGCCAAGAGTCTTCCTTAACTCGTGGTGGCATAAAATTTTGTTGCTCAAGACAGGCTATTTGGAACTTAGCTTGAGACTGTAAATCATAACTCGTTAACTCTAATCGTCTGCCATCTAAATCAGCAAAAAAGACCCTTGGTTCGGACTTGACAATAGACAAACCTGTTATCTCCACAGCATCAGTCGTAGTTCCTATGCCATATTTTCTTCTCTTACATAAAGATTTATTGCAATGGGACTTTAATGGTTCTTGATTACATGTGTAAAAATATTCTTTCTTTTCTAATTGGGATTGAATTGTGACAATCTCTGAAGCTGATAACGGATTAGAACAATATTCTATATTAAACTTTTCTAATAAAGCTTTCCAATTATCAGGATCCATTTTCTTAAACATAGTAGCATAGTTAAATAAAGAAGAATTACGTCCACCTTCTCCAATACCACTCAATGCCATAACATTTAAACATGGTGGACTTTCTGGAAAAGGTTCCGTCTGTTTACTTCCAACCTGTAGTTTATTAAAATCACTAGGAGTTACTTTCCTTTGGTCGGCTATATCTAAAAATTCTTCTAACGTAGCTGATTCGCCATCTTCTTTAAATGCATATCTTGTTGTCATCTCATGGTCAAAGTATGGAAGATTAATAAAGTTTCCCACATCCCCACGTTCAACTAATATCTCTTCTTGTTTAGGAAATATCTCACAACCGCCATGACCTATGACCGAAGCTATCTCTGATGCCTTGTCTCTAAACTCTCCTGCATTCATCCATTCCGTCATAAAAAAGTATATGTGTGCACCACCAGACTTACTCCGGCATACAACGCAAGGTATCTTTAATTTTCTAAGTTGTTTATCTAATGCAATATGATCCAAAGGATAGATGTCAATGTCTAAAGCACCGAACTTGCATTGATTATTTTCATTGATTGGTATTGAGCCTACTCCAAGAACACCTGTCAAATGACCATTGACGAGTTCTTGTGTTAAAGGAGTTCTCTTTATATAAGAATTAGCTGATTGTTTACCCGCTCTTCTTTCAGCAGATATTCTAGTTTGTCCATGGGCATCACTAAAACCCTCAAACACATCCATTAATCGTTGTACGTTATCCATCTTAACTCTTCCTCTCCTAAAGAATTAGAGCAGGGAATAATATCCAAAAAAGACCCTGCTCTAAACTTGTCAGTTAAAACGGCACTTCGTCTTCGTTTACTGTATTAGTAGAAGGTAAGTCATCAGTAACGGCAGATGATTTTACGGCTCCACTTGATACATTAGCATGAAACTCTTTGCACTCATTATACATACTAAGAGTATCGACTAATCCGATCTTCTCAATCTGCCATGAATACCAAGAACCTTTGTCATTACCATCAGCAACTGTTTTCAATTTCCATTTGGTTGAAAACATAGGTGCAGGTTTAGCTGAACCATCTGGTAATTTAATAGTCTGCATTGACATTTGTGTAACCCAAATCTTAGATCGTTTCATCTGAGTTTTCTTCATGTCAATTATAGCAGGTTCCAACATGCCAAGCTCATCGTTAAGGATCTTGACATAATGTTGCCCTGTACGAACAAGTTCATTACCACTAGGCAACATGTCCATGCCGGTTTCTTTGTCTTTCTGCACCGCAAGAACATTTGGATCCGTCTTCTTTAACTCTTGTATAAATCCACCGCCTTGCGATCTAGGAACAAACTCTAATAACTTTTGTTCAAAATAACATGGTACAACAAGAATTCCATCTTCAGCTTTCCATACCTGATGGGTAACTGTGTTGAAGATATCTCCTTGTTCTGCTCCCTTAATATAGCCTGAGTTAGTCTTTATTAACTGTGGGGATAAAGCTTGTAGAATCCTAAGAAAAGGAATCTGCATATCATCAGCCGTCACATTATCAAGACCAACTCCTGAATCGGCAACCATCTCACTCATTAGATTAGCAGGTAAACCTGCTTCTTTTTTCTCTGTTACTTGATTATTTGTACTCATTATCTTATACCTTTCTAGTAGTAGCTTTAGTTCCAACGTAAGCACCGAACATGTCAAGATCAATATCTTTCCCTGCTTCAATGCGATCTTTAACCCAAGACTTCAACGTCATCGGATGGATGTGCGTTTTAGCTTGTGGGTTAACTCCTCTGTCTTCGAGATCAGCAATAATAGATTTAGCAAGGTTATCTTGTCCCATGCTAAAACTACAGATGACATCATTCTTTATAATGTCTCCTTCGCCAATTGATCGAAGCCAACCAAAAACCTCTTCACGTTTATCCTGTGGGATACTTGCGTGTACAAAGGCTTTTAACTCAACTTTGTTACCGTCTACAGTAACAGAGTCTACACCCATCTCATGCATAACTGCCGGGATGGATTCTGTATCGACCTTATTTTGCATTGCTTTAAGGTCTTTAAGATGTTGTTCAGCATCTTTTATTTGAGTGGAGAGTTGTTGACTACTACGAATAAGGGAAGATAATTCACTCCCAGTTTTGGCGTTAACTTCATCAAACGCACCCGCATCTGCAACAATCGTTTCAAATAACTCGCTCATCTTTACTTCTCCTTTTTAAAAGTTCTGCCCTTCGGCTTTTATAACTAGGTTGGAGAAGAGGAAGCTTACCCAACCTAGCAATCTTGATACTAAACACTTGCAATAAGTTGTCAAGAAGTTTTTTTCTCAAATGCTTTTTTTATTAACCAAGAGATTTGCCTTGTTAAACTTCTTCCTTCATCTTCCGCTATTTCTGATAGCATTTCATAGTTCTCCATTGGTATTGCAACCGTCTTATATTTTTCTTTCCATGTTCTTGGCATTGATTTTCCTTTCACTTTCCATTGCGTCATATAAATGTTTTACTTCATTATTACCGTGCATATTTGGTCCACCTTTTCTTTCCATTATCTCTTTTAATTTATACAGATTTACCAATTCATCAGGGCTATGAAAATCTCGACCCTCAGTTAAAACAAGATCAGAGAAATACCCAACGGCTTTTTCTAAAACTTGTAACTCTCCTTTATTGAACTCCATTATTTTCTCCTTGTATTTAAAATATCTTAATATAGTATTACAACAATTACTTATAAATAACAACAAGGAATTGCATGTTAGATACAAGAAATGGCTTTGGTAAGAGATGCGAACTCATTGCAGCCGAATGGTTGTTATCTCAAAATTGTTACGTCTATTCTCCTTTCGTTGAACAGGGACCTGTAGACTTAATTGCTTTAGCTCCTGGTCATCAATGGTTTTTCTTTGATGTTAAAAAAGTAGGTCGAAGAAAAGATGGTAGTATTATCTCTAGGACATTAACATCAAGACAATTAAGTTTAGGTATCAGGCTTCTTTATGTGGATATAGAAACAAAACGAGTTGAGCTACATCCACATCAATTTTCCACTAAACCTTTTTCGGAGACAGATCCAACCACTTCCTCACTTCTTCGTTCAATGACGCACTCGCCAGATTAATCTTAGCCTTTAAAGATTTTACAATGTATTCATCAATTGTCCCTCGACAAAGTAAATCAACATACGTCACAGATTTATTCTGTCCTATCCTATGACACCTGTCCTCCGACTGTACTCTTGTCTCTAAATTAAAATCGTTTGCGTAATAAATAACATTTGTTGCTGCGGTCAAAGTTAACCCGAACCCTGCCGTTTGTGGATTAGCTACAAAGAATCGTGCATCTCCAAATTGAAAGTTTTTAACGGCATCTTTTCTATCTGAATCCGAAGTGTCTCCGAAAAAACTAACCACCGATCCATGACCGTATTTTTTGGCAAGTTTAGCAGCAATACTTATTATGTCTTTTCTAAACCTTGACCAAATAATTACCTTGCCATCCATTTCTTCTATCGTTTCAAACAAAGCATCCATACGATTATTCTTTATATCAATAATGTTTCCATCATCCGTCTTCAGATATCCACATAAAACCTGTTGCAGTCGAAGTAACTGTGTCATTACTTCCGTAGCTGATATCAATTCATCATCGATCATTGTCACGGCATTTTTCTTTAATGAAGTGTAATGTTGTAGTTGTTCTGTCGAAAGACTTACTTCTCTTGTTGTGTATATCTTATCAGGTAAATCTAAGGCTTGATCTTTTGTAACTCTGAAAGAAAAATTATTTAGTTTATTAGATAATTCTTCCAGGTTTCTATAACCAATGATCTGTTGAAAAGAATGAGCACCCATCTGTTGAGTTCTCGTTACCGCATACCTACCTTGAAAGGCAAAGTAAGATGCAAACCCTAACAATTGATTACTCATGAATGAGCATTGAGAAAACAAATCTAATGGAGACTTAGTTACAGGAGAGCCTGTTAATATTCTTTTGTATGATGCCTTTTGTCCAAAAGCAATTAAAGCTTTCGTCCTCTTAGCTTTAAGATTCTTAATGGTAGTTGACTCGTCCACGGCTAACATAAACTTACAGTTCTGTGTAAAAGCATGTATATATTTTTTAACTTTAGGTGTAGCAAAACCTTCTACATTAATTAATAGTATTCTAAGTTTTGTTCTATCTTGAGTTCCTCGCACCAATTCTTTTTCTTGAGATTTATTAGGAGATGAATTCCATATGTAAACATCTTTATCGATCTCATCTAAGAAGTGTGTTGGTATTTCTGATACTTCCCAATTTCTATACACACCCTTTGGTGCAACAATTATAGCAGTATCTATTTCTTTTTTTATGTATAACCATGCAATGTTATCAAGTAATACTTTTGATTTACCACAACCCATCTCCATGAAATAGGCATAGTTCTTTTTATTATAACTTTTTTCTAAAGCATCTTCTTGATGTTTATATGGTTTTGTTTTGTATTTGAATTTCATTTGCTTCCCCTTACTTATATGTTATGTTGATCCAATCTAAACTAGAACTAGCTGATTGATCAGACAGATATTTACTTCCCTTAAAAGGTAGTCCATCTTCTTCTGGAGGTACTATATTATAATCTCCAAAATTAGATTCTGGAAGTTGGTTCATCTCCTCAGTAGTTAACCAAGAACCATACCATCTAACTTCCCACCAATCTTTCTTTACCCTCTTCCACTCTAAACCTGTTGCTAACATTCTTATAACTTTTTCATCTAAGCCACACATGAAACTTATTATCTCAATTGGCTTAGATATTTCCCACATTCTCTCAGCTTGAATCAGAGCCAAGTTGGGATTTTGTCTGAAAGTCGTAGACGTTACTTCTAGGTGTATCTCTGAGAACTTTACCTGCACTTTTCTTATCCATTCCTAATCTATATAAAGCTGACGTAGCTTCTCTAAGGTTAGTGTCTCCTCTTATGTAAGAGACTACTTCTTCTAAACAGGCAGTTGCGTCTAATTGTATATCTTCACTCATCTTCTTCCTCCTCCACTCCTCTTGATAATATTCCATGCTCACAAACTTTTAAAAACCATATTAAATCAGCGGGTTCTGCAATAGTTGTAATCATTTGAATCTTACCATTTTTATCCTCACCTATGATAACTAAATCGTTAAATTCTTTCGCAGCCATCTCGCAAACATTTTTAACAGGGTCTTTTGTTCTCTTTATTTTATCTAATTGTATAACATTGTCACTCATTTTTGTGGTGCTCCTTGACAACAATCTTCTATCACGGCATGACAAAGAACGCATTGTTCATGTCCATGCACTTCCATTGTTGATAGAACTCCTTGGCATCTCGGACAACGAGGTGCACAATGAGAAAACAATTCTTTAGAAGCTTCGTTTCTTTCCTGTACTTCTTTTGTCCATTCGTAATTTATTTCTTTTCCCATTTGTTTTTTATCTCCATTCTTAATGAGTGTGTATGCCCATTATATTTCATTTCGGTATATTTGGAAGCCATTCTTTTTGCTTTTTCTGCTTCTTTATCAGAACCTCCTAAAGCAAAATCAAGTGCTTCTTGCTCATAGTGCTTTATTATTTTATCAATAACTTTCATTTTCTTCTCCAAAATTATCATCTCCTATTAAAGCTTCAAGTTCGGCATCGCTCAATGATTCTAAATATGCATCATCTTTGAATGGGTCAATAGGTTTAATTTTAGGTTTATTTATTCTTACTGTTTCTTTTACCACTTCTTTTACAATGACCGTTTCTGTTAAGACTTGTTCTATTGTATTAAATCTGTAACCACATGCACCACACTTACGTCTTCTTTTTATCGCAGATGATTCCTGTGGTCTGCTATCCACAACAGACGTAGTGCTATTACATTTGATACAATTCATTTCTTCTTCCCCCCTTTTCTATATGAATATCTAGTGCCATGTTTTGACAATCCATAAAGCTTAGAATAGTAGCTACTCGGAGACATCATATCAACTAATGCAGATGTGCCATGAGATATATGCTCTGTCGGTTTAGAAATATATCGTTGATCGTCTTGCTCTTTTAAAGCTCTCGGATCATCCTCAAATGACATTTCATCCTCACTAGGTTCTATCTTTTTAGCCTTTAGTTCTTTGTGGTCTCTTGCTATACCTGCTTTCTTTGACTTACCCTCTGTTCTACACGAAGAGCAAGCCTTATCAGAAGTTCTTAGTACACTAACTGTTCTAAGTTTTTTTCCACACAGATGACAACAAGACCTATCTTTTATGCTTGCATTGATCTCTTCTCTTGTTCTTTTTATTCTAATCATAATTAACCCTTTAATATTCTTCGCCAATATTTTCTTAATGCTTCAGAGTAATAAGGATGTCCGTCCTTATCATACTCCAAGCATACATCATTTATAACTGACTCAACTTTAGTGACTGCCGTTTGCCATGAAATTTCTTCTCTAATAAGAGGATCATGTTCCAATTGAGTTTCCTTTTGTTCATTGTCCATTGTCCTGCGACTCCTTTCCATTGCCGTTTTCCAGGATACGACTCCACATTGTTAATCCAAAATCATACCCTTGTTTATAGTAAGCAGAAGATCGCTTGTTGTCATCTATTACTCCATCGAGCAATGCATCGGCTACACCATCCTTGAAGAAGTTTAAGTAACCTCTTCTTTTCTCTTCTAATGGGTTTGTCATCCTGCATTCTCCATAAATGTTTTGAAGGCTTGTGCTTTAATCATGTCATGTAAGAAAATATATTTAGGATTTCTTTTCTTTAAAACGTCTAAGTTTTCTTTGGTTGGTTTTGCTTTGAAATAAGATATAGATTTAGGCTGAGAAGGATCAATGAATAAAGTTTTCTTCATAGCCTTATTGAATTCCTTTTCATCAATATGCTTTTCCACCTGTCCATGACACCATACCTCAAAGCTTTGTTGATTCCATGAATCATCCCATTTACTATGCCATTTAGGTAAAGTTTTCTTACACCATATCTCTAATTCAGATAACCATGAATAATTCAAACCTTTCCCATCGCCATCCCAATCATCGCCACCTCCATGACCTCGATTGGATACTCGACCTACCTTTACATCTAAGACGTATAGATTCGCCTCGTAACAATATGTTTCTTCGCTCATTGATGCATAATGTTTAATAGCTTTTAACTCAATGTCTTTAGCCTTAAACTGAAATGTTTTAATCTTATGTAATTTATCACTCATTATTTTATTCCTTTCAAAATATGTGCAATGACATCCACAGTCCAACCATTGCCAATCATTTTATATCTCTGTGTATTCGATACAGAGTCTGTGTAATTATCAGGTAAAGTTTGTAATCTCTCACACTCAAGAGGTGTAAGCTTTCTCCAATATCTCTGCTCTTCATGGACAACAACATTATCTTTCTGAACAGTTGTAAGACAACCTGTCTTATCGTCTGCTCTGACTTCTATTCTTGCCTTTGCTTTGATGTTTGGATTGTAGTCATCCCTCTTACCTGTCAAAGGATTGATCTTTCTATTTATAATAGAACCTGCTCTCATTATTTTAGGCTCTCTGTTGCCACCTGTACAGGCATTTACAGTCGGAGACTTTGCATCCACCGAGTAAACTCTTTTAAGTATGTCATGACCATTTAAATTAGCCTCTCCAACTTGAACACATCCTTCGACATATCCAATTGCATAACCATGAGTTCCTGCACATACACACGGACTCTTTTTAGATTTATCATGAATTGTATTGGCTTGAGATTTATAGTTAGGATTCAATTGATTCCCACCTCTATAATTTATTATTAACTTATTCCCTGCAAGATACTTAGGTTCAATATTCTCTTCGGGTTCAAGTATATCCCTCAATACCAATCCCTTATCTTCGATAGGCATATCAAAGGGTATGTTCGTCCAATATAATCTCTTGC
>Ga0209710_1001003_pt1 | contig 22835 bp, 16 predicted proteins | sample ArcticOcean_MG_C_5_FD_187436 | JGI IMG/M metagenome (GOLD analysis project Ga0209710, IMG submission 187436) | Marine microbial communities from western Arctic Ocean - ArcticOcean_MG_CB4_138 (SPAdes) (version 2) | ecosystem: Environmental > Aquatic > Marine > Oceanic | place: Arctic Ocean...
GGGGTTTTTACATGCGGCTTCGGGGCCATTGGTTCGCAGTTCTTACCACGCTGACGAACAGGCACATGCGGCAGGCTTATTTTAATGTGAGTTTTGTACAATAAACTACACTAGTCTAAACATTCTCATGGGTTAAAAACATCCTCCATAAGAATCCAGCCGCTAACCTGTGTATTAGGCGTTTACTATGACTGCATTCCGCACTGAAAACGATAGCTTTGGAGACATCGACGTGCCGGCTGAACGTCTATGGGGCGCTCAAACTCAACGTAGTCTCAAGCATTTTGCTATTTCAACTGAGCTTATGCCGTTACACTTGATATATGCCTTGGCTCAAGTTAAACGTGCAGCGGCACGCGTCAATGGTGATTTGGGATTATTGAAGCTATGCATTGCAGAAGCTATTATAGAAGCTGCAGATGAAATATTGACTGGCCAATATAACGATGAATTTCCGCTTTCTGTTTGGCAAACGGGTTCGGGAACCCAGACCCATATGAACATGAATGAAGTGTTGGCTAATCGAGCATCAGAATGGCTTGGTTCTGGGCGTGGAAGTTTGCGTTCGGTGCACCCAAACGACCATGCAAATATGGGGCAATCCTCCAATGATGTTTTCCCTACCGCAATGCACGTTGCGGCATCACAGGCGCTAAATGGAAACGTCATCTTGGCATTGCGAGGGTTGCGTAATGCGCTTGCAGTAAAAACAAAAGAATTTGACGAGATAGTTAAAATTGGACGAACCCACCTACAGGATGCCACGCCTCTTACATTAGGGCAGGAATTTTCGGGTTACGTTTCGCAACTGGATCATGGCATTGATCATCTTCAACAAACCTTGCCTCATCTATATGAACTTGCTATCGGTGGAACTGCTGTTGGAACGGGTCTTAATACCCATAAAGAATTCGGTAATCGAGTTGCATTAGAACTAGGCAACCTAACAGGTTTACCGTTTGTTTCGGCACCTAATAAATTTGAAGCACTTGCCAGCCATGACGCGATAGTTCACGCGCATGGTGCGCTAAAGACAATTGCAGTATCGTTGATTAAAATTGCCAACGATATACGCTGGCTGGCCAGTGGTCCTCGTTGTGGGCTAGGTGAAATTTTACTGCCTGAAAACGAGCCTGGAAGCTCAATTATGCCGGGCAAGGTTAACCCGACCCAAGTAGAAGCGCTGACTATGGTGTGTGCCCAAGTTTTGGGTAATGATGTGGCCATTAACGTAGGAGGTGCATCGGGTAATTTTGAACTTAACGCATATAAGCCACTGATAATTCAAAACTTCCTTCAAAGCACGCGCTTAATTTCAGATGCAGCTACTAGTTTTGCCCAATATTGTGTGGTTGGCATTCAACCTAACCGAGACCGTATTGATGAATTATTACAGCGATCTATTATGCTAGTAACCGCTTTAAATCCTCACATCGGTTACGATAAAAGCGTGCAAATTGCCAATAAAGCCCATATGGAAGGAATCACTTTGCGTGAGGCTGCGTTAGCTTTGAAGTACGTTACCGCAAAAGAATTTGAACGTTGGGTGCAGGCTGATAAAATGGTGGGTTAGTAAATTGATAGGTGAGGTAAGCCATCTCAAGCTTAGTTGAAAAGGTTACAAACAATGTGGAGTTAATTGTATCGAGCGGCACTTTTAAGCCGTGAAGGGTTAAAAAGCGATTATATTCAACAAGAGAGTGAATGGTTAATAGTCAAATATTGTTAACTAGGTTTACCTGACACAAAGTTGAAACAGACCTCATTGAGCTCTTCTACCGTTAGAGGCTCTCTGGTAAAACCGCAGGCGTAAGGTGTCTGTTCATCTTTGTTATCGTCGCAGCTTTCCAAATGTTGACAGGATGTACAAGTTCCAAAGGGTGGTTTGCCTCGTTCTTGTGCCACGTGACCGAGCATTCGCTGCAGGGTATTGGAGAACTGATTTCGAATACTTTGGGGTAACACCTCGGCAGCACGAACCAGTGACTCGAAGGGATCGTTTGCGAGAATGCCACTTGCTTTTTCGGTCAGGACTAGTTGAACACTGCGTTTATCGTTTTCTGAACGCACACGCGACAGATAGCCTTGGGTTTCAAGACTTTTAATGGTCTGTGATGCTGTTCCTCGAGTCGTGGAGTGGAATGCAGCAAAAGCGGAGGGTGTCCGTGAAAAACGATTGGCTAATGCAAAGTATCTAAGTACAGCCCATTGAGCTGGAGTTAGCTTTTCTTCGAGGCCCTCACCAGAGGCTATGCGGCCCAAGTGGAAGACCAATTCTGCAATAGCACGATTGTTCATTCTAATCTCCTTAATGAGGACAATATCATAGCGCTTAAAAACAATGTTGACAACCATGTAGTTTTGAAACGATACTAGTTTTATAGGATTCAATTATCTGAGGGTTCAAAAAGTGGGAGGGACCCAACCTTATCAAATTTAGGAGGATGACCATGAGCATGAATGTCACACAGAAATTAATCCAGTCGCATCTATTGCATGGAGAGATGAAACCCAGCGAAGAAATTGGTCTGCGGATTGATCAGACGCTGACACAGGATGCGACCGGCACACTGGTAATGTTAGAGCTTGAAGCAATGGGTCTGGATCGTGTAAAAACTGAATTGAGTGTTCAGTACGTCGACCACAACATTATACAGGAGGACTCCAAGAACCCAGATGACCATCTATTTTTGCGCAGCGCTTGTCAGAAATTTGGTTTGTGGTACTCACGGCCAGGAAACGGGGTAAGTCACCCTTGCCACCAAGAAAATTTCGGAAAACCAGGCAAGACGCTTCTTGGCTCTGACAGTCATACGCCAGCAGCTGGAGCGATTGGTATGCTTGCGATTGGTGCAGGTGGTTTAGAAGTTGCGATGGCAATGGCGGGAGAACCCTTTTATACCCGCATGCCTTTAATTTGGGGAGTGAAGCTCACCGGTAGTTTACCAGACTGGGTCAGCGCAAAGGACGTCATTTTAGAAATGTTACGTCGTCACGGTGTAGAAGGGGGGCTCGGTCATATTATCGAGTATTACGGACCGGGCCTTGCTACGTTGAGTGCCATGGATCGTCATGTGATTGCAAACATGGGTGCCGAACTTGGTGCGACAACGACTGTTTTTCCATCTGATCAAGAGGTTCGTCGTTTTCTACAGGCCTGGCAGCGGGAAGATGATTGGGTCGAATTGATAGCAGATTTTGGTGCGAGTTATGATGTTCATGATGAGATTGACTTGGACACGCTAGTGCCGCTGATCGCCATGCCGTCCAGCCCAGGAAATGTTCGCCCTGTTAGTGAAGTTGCAGGAGAACCAATTTACCAGACTTACATTGGTTCTTCTGCTAACCCAGGTTTTCGAGATTTCGCTATGTCTGCCAAAATGGTGGAACGCCGGCAAGTGAATGATCGCGTCTCGTTTGATATTAACCCGACATCCAGAGCACAGCTCGAAACCTTAGTGCGTGACGGATACATAGCTCATTTGTTGCACGCTGGAGCTCGGTTACATCAGGCCGGTTGTAATGGCTGTATCGGTATGGGTCAGGCTCCGGCAACCAATGAACTTTCTTTGCGCACCGTGCCGCGCAACTTTCCAGGTCGTTCTGGTACGCGTGAAGACAAAGTTTGCCTTGTCAGTCCAGAGACTGCCACTGCTTCGGCACTTACGGGTGTGATCACCGATCCTCGAACACTGGATATCCCTTATCCTGTTATTTTAGATCCAGATCAGCCAATGATTAATCGTGCCATGTTTATGCCACCATTACCTCAAAAAGAAGCTCAACAAGTGGAACTTGTGAAAGGCCCAAACATTGCTTCATTGCCAACTTTTGAGCCATTGCCAGATGAGATTGAAGTCCCGATTTTGTTAAAGTTAGAGAATGACATTTCTACTGATGAGATTATGCCGCCTGGTTTACGTGTGTTGCCATTTCGAAGTAATATCCCCTTGATTGCTGAGTTTTCTTTCGATAGGCTCGACCCTACTTACGTTGAACGAGCTAAACAGGTAGCCGGCCACATAGTTGTAGGGGGCAGCAATTATGGGCAGGGTTCGAGTCGTGAACACGCTGCATTAGGTCCTCAGTATCTTGGACTCCGAGCCGTTTTTTCCAAGGGTTTTGCAAGGATTCATGCGCAAAACTTAATCAATTTTGGCGTTTTACCACTCACCTTTACTGATCTAACGGATTATGACTGTCTCCAGGCGAGTGATATATTACGTTTATCAGATCTAAGGCGCACGCTGACAACGGGGGGAGATTTGGTGGTTGAAAACGTCACCCGAGATCAGAAATTTTCGATGCGCCATGACCTGTCACCACGCCAAGTTGAGTTCTTACTTCAGGGTGGATTAATTAATTGGATGAAAGAACGACTGTCAGTGCTTTAGACATAATATCCAATACCATTTTTATAAACACATTACCTCAGCAGCACGAGTCGCTATATGACAAATCAAACGACCCCAGAAATATTTTCACCTATTGCAACGATCGAGGATCTCGCAAAGTTGGTAGATTACTCGCTTATGGACACGCTTAACTGTGATCCAGATGCGAAAGAAAATGGGGCTGATCATCTACCACGGCAAGTTTTTACCGGACACTATGTTCCCGTCAACCCAACGCCAATTAAAGACCCCGAGTACATTGCACACAGTAAAAATCTTTTTCGTGAACTTGGCCTTGCTGAAGCAATGGCACAGTCGGATGATTTTGTTCGTATATTCTCTGGTGACATCTCGCAGGTTCCAGATCCAATGCGCAAGGTTGGTTGGGCCTGTGGTTATGCACTGTCTATTTTTGGCAGAGAATACTACCAGCAGTGTCCGTTCCAGACCGGCAATGGATATGGTGACGGCCGAGCTGTTTCCGTACTTGAAGCAGTCATAGGCGGACAACGTTGGGAAATGCAACTTAAAGGCGGTGGCCGAACTCCCTATTGTCGTGGCGCAGACGGACGTGCAGTCTTGCGGTCGAGTATTCGTGAGTTTCTGGCACAGGAACACATGCAAGCGCTCGGTGTACCAACGTCGCGCTCTTTGAGTTTGTACGTTTCGAAAACGGAACAGGTTAAACGGCCGTGGTATCAAGCGGGCTCCCGTTCAAAAGATCCGGACGTGCTTATGTTGGAGCCCGTTGCGATTTCGACACGGGTTGCATCATCATTTATTCGGGTCGGTCAAATCGAACTGTTTAGTCGTCGTGCTCGCAAGATGGAACACCCAAAAGCGATGGAAGAGCTAGAAAAAATAGTGTTGCACTTAATCGTTCGCGACTATGGGGACGTTATTGACCAGACATTAACCACCCCCGAAAAAGTAGTGTTGCTTGCAGGTGAGTTCCGCAGTCGACTTACCTCATTGATCGCAAACTGGATCCGTGTTGGCTATTGCCAAGGAAATTTTAACAGCGACAATTGTGCTGCTGGCGGCTTTACACTTGACTATGGACCTTTTGGCTTCTGTGATGAGTTTAACCCGCACTTTCAGCCATGGACAGGTGGTGGAGAACACTTCTCATTTATGAACCAACCAGAAGCAGCAGAACGTAACTTTCATGCGTTTTGGACCGCTTTGCGACCTCTTGTAACAGCACATCCAGACTTGCTGTTACAGCTCGATGAAATTCGAAGCGGTTTTTCAGCCATGATGGAAGCGCAAATGGAACAAATGTGGGCTGCAAAAATGGGAACGGGTATTTTTTACTCGACATTGTTTAGAGAGCTTGAAGCGCTTATGGAGCAAACATCGGTTGACTACACTATTTTCTTCCGTGAGCTCTCAAGTTTACCCAATGATATTGAGTCACTTAAAAAGAGTTTTTATCAGGGCGTCAATTCGTTAATGGGATCTGCGTCTCAGACTGAATCTGATGCATTGAACAACCGTTGGTCAGAGTGGTTCACAAAATGGAAAGCAGTTATTAACAGTAACAATACATCTTTGACCAATGTGAAAGTTGCTGTGTCGCAATCTCACGAAGCGCTTTCTAGGCAGATGAAACTCGTCAACCCAAAATACAGTTTACGAGAGTGGTTTGTTGTACCGGCTTATCAGCAAGCGGCCTCTAGACGCTACGAATTAATTAGGGAACTGCAGGCAGTTATGACAGAGCCCTACGCTGAACAGTCGGAAGTTGTGGAGGAAAAATACTATCATTTGAAGCCGAGTGAGTTCTATGAGCTTGGTGGTGTGTCGCATTTGAGTTGCTCATCATGAGGAGCAATCACAATGATTTCTCTTGGGCTACTATTTGATTGGAATAACCAGATAATTTAAAAAAATGGGTTCTATTTGCGTACATTTTAGATTTGACATAATTATTGTATAACGCTCTAAATAGCTTGGATAACGCAAAGCTTAAAGATTTTGACATTAATTGAATCTAATATCGGCAGAGTTCCCAATCCATGTCACAATGCATAAAAAAGTGTTTACCATTGCCAAACATCGTGTGTTAAAAAATTAGTTAGAGGCCACCATGACAACCAAGATAATTAATATTGTTGACCAGCGTGAAGCCAGCAGCAAATCAGTTACCTCCAGTACTTCAGCCCACACGCCTTTTTTCAGCGATACGCGAGGTAGGGTTTTACGTGATCTGCGTATTTCTGTTACGGACCGCTGTAACTTTCGTTGCACCTATTGCATGCCCAAGTCAGTATTTGGCAAGGACTACCTTTTCTTACCACAAACTGATCTTTTAAATTTTGACGAAATTACACGTATGGCAACCCTGTTTGCTGCACATGGTGTTGAAAAAATTCGCCTTACTGGTGGTGAACCCCTACTGCGAAAAAACATTGATGTCTTGATTCAAATGCTTAGCACGATCAAGACCATAGACGATAAACCTTTAGATATAGCGCTGACAACCAATGCCTCGCTACTTTTTAAGAAAGCCCAAGTGCTTAAAGATGCTGGATTAAATCGTGTCACGGTCTCACTTGATTCACTTGATGAAACTACATTTTGTGCAATGAACGATGTCGATTATTCAGTGGCCGAAGTGTTAAAGGGCATCGAAGCCGCGCACAAGGTTGGCTTTAAGTCCATTAAAATCAATATGGTGGTCCAGAAAGGTGTTAACGATAAGGACGTAGTGGCAATGGCTCGGCACTTTAAAGGCAGTGGACACATTGTGCGTTTCATCGAATTCATGGACGTCGGATCCTCTAACGGCTGGTGTATGGACGATGTCGTGCCGTCTGCTGAGATTGTACACATGATCAACGCAGAGATGCCAATTGTTGAAGCAAAATCTAATTACACGGGTGAAGTGGCTGAGCGCTGGACCTACGCAGATGGCAGTGGCGAAATTGGTGTTATCTCCAGCGTGACACAAGCCTTTTGTTCTAGCTGTAACCGTACTCGACTATCGACTGATGGCAAGTTATACACCTGCCTGTTTTCGCAATCGGGTCATGATTTACGTGTGCTCATGCGGTCAGGTAAAAGCGATAAAGAAATCGCTGACGCCGTGGGGTTAATTTGGAGCCAACGTGATGACCAGTATTCAGAAATTCGTACGGAAGAAACGGCACGGATGAAAAAAGTCGAAATGTCTTATATTGGGGGATGAAGGTTTCAATAACGATAACTGCTTTAGCGATAAAGCAGTTTAAGCTCTAGATTTTTGACAATCTACCCTAGTTTTTAGGCCCTTAAGAATAAACTGTTATCCCATAACCTAGCTTACTGGCAACGCTTTAGCCGCTTCACGTAATATGTTTTTCTGAATTTTGCCGGTAGCTGTTTTAGGTAAATCTCCAAAAATAACCCGCTTGGGTCTTTTAAACCGGGCCATATGGTTAGTACAGAATGCTATTAATTCTGTTTCAGTGGCGTCGCAGCCAACTTTTAATTCTACAAAGGCGCACGGTACTTCTCCCCACTTATCATCGGCTAGAGCAACCACGGCGGCTTCACCCACGGCAAGATGCTTGTATAGTATGGCTTCAATTTCTACTGATGATATGTTTTCACCACCCGATATTATGATGTCTTTTGCTCGATCTTTTATTTGTATATAGCCATCAGGGTGAATGACAGCAAGGTCACCACTAACAAACCAGCCATCTCGAAATGCATTTTGGGTAGCCTCTTTATCTTTTAAGTAGCCTTTCATGGTGGTGTTTCCCCGAATCATTATTTCGCCAACGGTTTCAGCATCGGCTGGGACTGATTTTCCAGTGTCAGGGTTGACTACTTCAACGGCCTCTGTCATGGCAAAGCGTACACCTTGCCGCGACTTTAATTCTGCCTGAGTTTCTATGCTCTCTTTTTTCCAACTTTCTTGGGCAGACGATTGTAAAATGTGCCCGTAACTTTCAGTTAAGCCATAAACATGCATAATATTAAAGCCAAATTGGGTCATACTTTCTAACACTTTTGAGGGTGGTGGGGCGCCTGCTGTCATCACTTGAATGGTCCGACCAAATGTCTTTTGATCACTCTTTGGTGCATTTGCTAACATATTCAAAATGATTGGCGCACCTCCAAAATGAGTGACCTTGTGTTCATCAACAAGATCAAATAACAATTTGGGAGCAAATGCACGCATGCAAATAATGGTGCCAGCCACTGCCGTCATAGTCCAAGCATGACCCCAGCCGTTGCAATGAAACATAGGGACGGTGTATAAATATCTTGGGTGTTGTGGCAAGGCCCAGGAAACAACGGTGCCCATGCTCATCAAATAAGACCCCCGATGATGATAAACCACACCCTTAGGTCGGCCCGTAGTGCCCGACGTGTAATTAAGAGACAGAGCTTGCCATTCATCTTCTGGTTGACGCCAGACAAAGGTTTCATCACCCTGTTCGACAAGATCTTCGTAATAACTGAATTCACGCTCTGTGGGCAGTGATGGCTTTTCAGTCGCATCTGGATCATCAATAATGATAATTTCAGGCTGCAATGTTGATGTTTCAAGTGCAGCCTCGAGGACTGGCCAAAGTTGGCGATCAACAATAAACAGTTTGGCTTCACCATGATCAATAATGTAGGACACGGTTAAGGCGTCAAGTCGAGTATTGATCGTGTTGAGTACAGCGCCTGACATAGGTACTGCGAAATGAGCTTCAAACATTTCAGGCGTGTTGAAGGCAAAGACAGAGACAGTGTCATTTTTACCCAATCCGCGGCTCGCAATACTGGATGCAATACGTGTGCATCTTGCACGGGTTTGCGACCAGGTATAACGGCGATCATTATAAATTAAGGATTCGCGCTGGGGATAGATATCCGCCGTTCGTTGCAAAAACGAAAGCGGCGTGAGAGCAACAAAATTGGCTGCATTTGTTGGTAATTGATCATACTCAATGGTCATGTTGATCTCCTTCTAATTATCGCTTTTATATTTATTATCTACTAATTAAATTAGTTATCAATTTCTAATGGGCGAACCGTTTTCTAACATCGTCTCAATGCGAAGTCTGGTCGCTTCACCTGATACCAGACGGATAAAAGAACGACGCTCTGCATCATATAAATCTTGTTCACTCCAAACTGTGCCAGGTTCGATTTCACCACCCGTAACAATACGCGCCATTTCAGTACCTACCACAACATCATGTGGTGTAAAAAAGCCCTTGTCTCTATTTTTAGCTAACCATTCTGTCATCTCTTTAAACACAGTAGCACCGGGCATTGAGAGGTTAGGGCGGATAAATAATGCTTGTTCTGAAGCATCATTGATGGCGGTAATAGCGTCGGGTAATAGGCGATCTCGGTTGATTAAAAAACGATCATTAGGGCGTAACATGGCATTCTTCTTTGCGATGATAGGCGAGGTAGAGGTTTTGCCATAACCAAGATTCATAAAAGCCTTCCAGCTGGCCTTAGTGATATTTTCACTACATTGAAGTAACTCAATCCAACGATACAAGGTTTCTTTACAGCCACCCCCACCCGGCACAACACCGACTAAAGACTCGACTAGTCCCATGGTTGAGTTGGCGTGACAGATAACCTGTTTGGCGTGTAAAACCACCTCAAAACCACCGCCAATTGAAAGTCCAGCTGGTGCTGCAACGACCGGGGCTTGAATATGCGCCATACGGTGCACCGTTTGTTGAAACTGGGCCAGAAATTGATCTAAGCCATCCATATCTTCTTTGCGGAAGAAGCCTCGAACAGCTTGCAGGTTGACACCACAAGAAAAATGTTGGGCATCATTATGAATAACCAGTCCGCGCATATTATTGGACTCTACGTCATCGATTGCATCGGCTAATATTGCCATAGATTCTGCATCTAACGCATTTGCTTTGCTATGAAATTCAACCATCGCAATATTATCAAGGTCGTACCAACTAGCGACTGCGCAACTGTTAACGGGCTGAATAGTTTGGCGTTTTTCAGTGAATCGAATCACACCTTCATCACGCTGAATAGTTTGCCATTGGCCACCAATGAGTCGACATTGTAACTCCCCTTGATGTACCCGGTAGAAACTTGAACCACGCGCTTCTAACAGAAAAGCAGGGACATCGACGTTGTCTGTTTCGAGTCGGTTGATGAAATAATCAAGACCAATGTCATCAAGTAGTTCGAACGGGCCTTTAATCCAGTTGTAGCCAAGCTTCATAGCATCGTCTATGCCAATGGGGCTATTACCAACTTCAGGTATGAGTGACGCTGCGTAACACAGTGACCTAGATAAGACACGCCAAGCAAATTGACCATGAACACCATTATCGTTAAGTAGGTGCTTAACGCCCTGTTGTTCAGCTTTTTCGGCCAGTGTTAAGTTCAATCGAGGTGCTGGGCCATAGGTCAGTTCTTTCAAATCGAGTACTTCACGACCTGTATCTGCATCCCGGTAAAAGCCAAGCCCTTTTTTGTTGCCCGTTTGCCCGTTTTTGATCATATGGGTCATCATTGAAATCTGGGCTGCTTCGTGATGAAAGACATCCTCAGCGGGGAGAATATTCACCAAACTTTGAACAACATCAGACATTAAATCGATGCCAATTAAATCATAAAGACCAAATACACCTGTTTTTGGAATGCCCATTGGACGACCGAACAACGCATCTGCTTCTAAGGGTTTTAAGCCAAGGTCAAAAGCCGCATGCAAAGCGCACTGGATTGCAAAAACACCGACTCGATTACCTAGGAAGCCTGGAGTGTCAAGACATTGCACAACACCTTTGCCGAGTTGCTGTTCGCAAAAGCTAGCCAGCGTTACCATGATTGCAGGATCAGTATCTTTACCGCGCACTAATTCCAATAATCTCATAAAGCGAACAGGATTGAAAAAATGCGTAATCGCAAAGCGTTGGCAGAAAGATGCAGGCATATCCTCAACTAATAGGCTAATTGGGATTGTCGATGTATTAGAAGAAATAATAACCGTTTCATGACAAGTTTCATCCAGACGCTTGTAGAGGGCCTTCTTAATATCCAACCGTTCAACTACCGCCTCAGCCACCCAGTCGCAATCAGCCAGCTGATTGAAATCATCACGTGTATTGCCCAAATGGATAAAGGATTCTGCTTCTTCACTGATAAGTCCAGGTTGATCTGGATCCCGAAGGCGTTCAAGACCTCGTTCGGCGAGTGCATTTGGGTTGTCATCGCCTTGGTTACCGGTCGGTAAATCCAGCAGCCAGACTTCGATACCTGCGTTGGCAACTTGTCCTGCTATGCCTGCACCCATGGTGCCTGCACCAATCACTGCTACTTTTTTGAACATTTTACTGGTCTCTGTGTATTACTGTGTTTGTTGAGATAAAGTGATTATTTTACGAAGTAATAATGTTGCGTAATGCCTGTAAACACTGTTTAGGTGCTTCAATGGGGAGCATGTGGCCATAACCGTCGATAATGGAGTGGTTGGCATTTAATTGTTTAGCGAGTGCCAAACCTGCTTTTAAAGGCGTTAATTTATCTTGATTCGCTAGTATCAAGTGGCAAGGAACTAAAATTTCAGCGGCAGCTTGCTCGCCAGATGTGTAGCTTGCACAGGCTCGAAGGTCTGCCTCAACAGGGTTTTCAGCCATGATTTGACGACCTATTGCGATGGGTTGCATACCAGGTACAGCACTAATACCCATGTGTGCTTTATGACCAAAACCCCACTGTATTAGCATGTTAGCTGCCTCAGCCGAAGACCGTTGTGCCGCTTCAATGAGTGCCGGATTAACAGGAATAGCAGCAGCCGTTCCAATACCAATGAGAGACGCCACCCGTTCTGGTGCTTGGCGCGCAAGTTCCAATGCACAAAGAAAGCCCTGAGAATGACCAACGATATGGGCTTTCTTGATACCAGTTGCTGCAAGGGCTTCGATCAACCAATGGGCCATATCTTCAATACTGGATAACGGAGTGCCTTCGGACAGGCTATGGCCTGGAAAGTCAGGTGCAAAAACAGAGTAGCCATTATAAGCAAACCACCGAGTTTGTAGTGCCCAACACCGGTGATCCAAGCCGGTTCCATGAAGGAAAACTAGGGTTTCAAGATTATTATCAAAATCCTTACCACCAGTAGCCGCATAAGTCTTTGTGCCCCTGACTGTGAATTCCATTATTGTGCCTCAGCTGCACGCTTCGCGGCTCTTAAACCACGTGCAAAGTCGGCTTTTATATCTGCAATATCTTCAATACCAACAGAAACTCGAATTAAATCTTCACTGATTCCAGCGGCCATCATACCTTCGGGTGTTAATCGTGAATGCGTCGTGCTACCTGGGTGCAATACCAACGTACGGGAGTCTCCGACGTTTGCCAAGTTAGAGGCCAATTGCAGCGCATCGATAAAAGCAGCACCGCCAGCTCTCCCACCAACAACGCCAAAACAAACCATTGAACCGGCACCATTTGGGAACAACTTCGCTGCAATTTTATGACTTGAATTAGATTCCATATCAGGATGATTAACCCACAAGGCATCTTCTTGAGTTTGTAACCAATCGGTCATTTGCTTAGCATTGGCAACGTGTTGTTTCATGCGTAAGCTGAGTGTTTCGATGCCTTGCAAAATTAAAAAAGCACTGTGTGGACTTAAAGCTGCGCCAATATCACGCATCGACTCAGCTCGAATTTTCATTGCCAAAGCAGACGGTCCGTACTCTTCCCAGAAACGAATACCATGAAAAGGTGCATAGGGTTCTGTTAACTCTGGGAATCGGCCGCTGGCCGCCCAGTCAAATTGTCCACCATCAACAATGGCACCACCAACGGCAACACCATGTCCTCCCATCCATTTGGTCACTGAATGGACCACCACATTGGCACCGTGATCAATAGGCCGGCACAAACTAGGAGTAGCAAAGGTTGCATCGACCACAACAGGTACGCCCATGCCGTTGGCGATTTGACTGATTTGAGGTAAATCTGCCACTTCTAGACCCGGGTTACCGATTGACTCACAAAACACTAATTTAGTGTTGGGTCGAATCGCCTCACGCAAAGCCTGTTCATCATTGATTGAAATGAAACTACAGTCAATATTCAGGCGCTTTAAGGTATGACGAAGCAGGGTGGCAGTTGATCCATATATTTGCGCAGATGAAACAATATGATCACCGGCAGAGCAGAGCGTAATAAAGGTCGTAAATAATGCACTCATGCCCGATGCGGTACAAATAGCACCCGAGCCACCTTCTAATGCCGCGATCCTTTGCTCCAGCACGGCAACCGTTGGATTAGTGATTCGGCTGTAAATATGGCCTCCTTGCTCAACATTAAATAACGAAGAGGCATCACTAACACTTTCAAACACGTAAGAAGTTGTTTGATAAATAGGGACGGCACGTGACCCATGGTCGCTTTCGGGGGTGTAACCACTGTGTAAAGCAATTGTGTCTGGCTTGAGGTAGGAGGATCGGCTCATACTAAGGGTCTCTTTTATCCCATGTTATTTGTTTAAGGTTGCAACACTTTTTGGCTAAAGGGCAGGTCAGTAATAATACCGATTATGCCATTGATTTCTATCGCCGACTGATTGCTCAAATACTCGCTTTGCATCATTGCAAAAGCCAAGTGCTTTTTGAAGCGTGGTGACCAAATATTTGAGGTGACCTCACCAACGATTTGATCATTATAACTGACTTTTTTGTTTTTAAAGTCCATCGTTTGATCAAATATTAAACCAACCAGTTGTTGACTCTGTTTCCCTGCAAGGGCACGCAAGGCGGGCAAGCTGAGTGAGTCAATATTTGCATCCAGTTTAATGTATTGATCTAGCCCACATTCAAATGGATTATTGGAATCATCAATATCGTTACCATAAGACAATAAACCGCTCTCAAGCCGTTCAACTGCATTAGGACAACCTGCTCTGACTTGTAAGTCGTGTCCTTTTTCAAAGAGCTCATCCCACAAAGCATGAGCAAGGTCAGGATTGTTTAAATAGATTTCAAATCCACCTTGTTTGCTCCAGCCAGAGCGAGCGACGTACATTTCTGTACCTTGGAAATCCAGCATTTTTCCATGAAAGAATCGTATGTCACGAACGGATTCGCCAAATACACGAGCCACGAGTGCCTCAGCCTTGGGTCCTTGTACGGCTAAAGGCGAAACATCAGGTTCCGTTACCTTGACGTCTAATCCAAAACCGGTTGCCAAACCTTTTGCCCAAAGTTTGACGTCGCTATCAGCAATTGAAAGCCACCAACAGTTATCTGAATGTTTAATGGCTATTGGATCATTAATGATACCCCCGTCAACATCGCACAAAGGTGCATAAAGGCCTTGACCTACGACGGCTTTGCTGATGTCACGGGGAGTCATTAATTGGACTAAACGATTACTATCGGGGCCTGTTATTTGAACCTGACGCTCTACGGATACATCCCAAACTTGAACATGCTCACACAAATGCCAATAGTCTGCCTCCAATGATTCAAACTCAGTAGGCAGTAACATATGGTTGTAAACGGTATAGGCTTTAATGTTGGTTGATTCTACTCGGTCGGTATATACGGTAGAACGCGTACGCCGAGAGATGCTCAGGAGTTTATTCGCCAAGGTAAGGCCTCATCTAGATAACAGGATTGAGATGCCAGTAATTTTAAACTTTTATAGCTCGTTTCAACTGGGAATAGATTTTCAATATTAGGTTGATATTTTAGCGTGTATTAATTTGTCTTACAAATAGGGTAATGTTGTGTTCTCGCCGTTTTTATAGTCATTCGCGACTTTTCAAAAGAACACTTCAAGGATAAATTCAAATATCTCTTTTAATGCGAATGATTATCATGTAGATTTAGATTTCTTTTACTACATGAGATTTAACAACATGATTGGTGAGGATAGTAAATTGTTGAGTGTTCAATACCCTAAGACGCAATGGGCAAATGCTTTAGCAATAGAAAAAACAAAAAAATGTAAAAATAATTGCAGTAATTGTCCCAATAAGCGGGCAATAAAAGTATCAAAAAAATAAGCGAGGTCAATTAAGTGAAGTCAAATATCCAGTTATCCTCAGTTCACTCAGTTCAAATCGAAGTGGATGTCGGAAAGTTAACGTCTTTATTCTCTAGTGGCGTTTTATGTGCGGCAGAAGTACGTTGTTTAAATCGATCGTCAAAAGACCGTATTTGGGCCTTATGCCTACGGAGTTGCTTTAAGGGTGATTCCAAGAAGGCAGAATTACCACCGATGCCCAAACGATCACTCAACTATCTGATTAACTTGCCTTAGTCCACATTTTTGTCCATTAATGAATTTGGTTGTTATCTTGAGTTTGAGGCAGATCCACTTCTCTAGATTAATTAGAATGGACATAAAACTGTTTCAGTCATTAGCGTTGGAACCTTAAAATTAATGACTTGGACCCATCTTTTATTAATGGTGTTCAATACTATTCAGGTCAGTCTAGACAGATACAAACCAGAATATTAACCTTTTGATCATATAAAGTTCTAAAATGATCCTGCTAGTGCTGAGAATAGGATAGGATTAGACTCATAAATAATTGAAAGAGGTTCTCAATGGAACATGTTAAAACGGTTGTGTCCTTTAAATGTAAAGCGCCACACGTATCACAAATTCAACGTTTATTGAAAGAATATAACATAGGTGTAGTGCCTTTAAATGGGCTGCACTTTAGGTCGGCAAAACACCCCAAAAATATGTATACATTCACAATTAGTTATCCTGAGATCACGAGTACAACCATGAGTCTCTCATTAGCTAACTTAACAGCGAGTACGATTGGGTCTGATATAGAAAGTGATTTAGATGGCCTTGTGACGTACCTAGATATAAGTTTTGAATAAAATGACGCCAACCGATTGAGGTAGATTCTTGAAGTTTAATTTAGGCTTAATATAAATCTAGGCCTGTTTGAGTATAATAACTAAAGTGAAGTATCCGATGGGTTTTACTGACTGTGGCAGGTGTTCCATCCCAATAAATGACCAGTTTTAGCATGAGCCATAAATGCATTTAAAAAACAATTCATTCGCAATACATTGTGTTTCCTCAATAGATTGAGGAACGCTATCATTTAAACCAGTCTCAAGTACAAGGACACTAAAGCATGACAAAAGAAACAGAAAGTTTGACTGCCAACATGGAGCCAGATATAGAAATAATTCCCACTAGTATGACCCAAGGTACTTTGGGAGATAGATCAGAAGCGGACATTATAAGGGACATTAATGCTGTGCTTGATGCCGTTGGTATACCAGAAAAAATTACGGGCATAATCGTTGCTGAAGAGCACCCAGAAGTAAGCTTGAGTTACGTGCTACCGGAAGATAAAAATACGGGATCAAATACTTACTTAAAAGAATTTTTTGACTTTTATGATCAATACGGCTGTTACCTCTTTAACCCTAACACCTTCGAAAAAATTGATGAGGGCGATTATTTTATGGCAGTAGCAACTTCTATGAACGTGCTTTATCGTCATCAGAAATGCCAAGATCCTATAGCAATATTTGAACAACTATTCGTATTAAATTCTGAAACTAAGAGTAAAGTTGTACCCATCGCAGAAAATTGTTTAGCCGCATGGAAGGGAATAATGGCGCTATACGCGCTGCGTAAAAATACCGATCCCAAAACGTTCGATTCAGTCTTACCGGATATATTTGAACTCCAAAGTATTACGCTTTACTAGGAAGCAATGCCTTGGTTTAAAAGTCAGGATTGATTCAGAAAATAGTGTCCACACAGGCGGGGCATTATTTTGGAAGTTGATAAGACATCTTTTTAACTAGTGATTAAGGTTTTTTCTGGAATACAATTTTTTAATGGACGTTATTTGATTTTTTTATAGTCAAAGCAATAGCAAACACAGCATTAGTTTTTTAAAGAAAATTAGCAATTGAATAAAGTTGAATTGATCTCTGTTTAAAACAGTCAAAACATACTCTAGGACCATGAGGTTTTTCTAAAATAGACTGTTGGTTCATGGTAAGGAGATCGGATTAATATACTGTATCCTAATTATTGAATATACCAACAAATATACCAACAAATAATTTCAATAGAAATTGATTAAAAATTAGTTCCAATATCAAAACGCTCCATTTTGTGGATATAAAAATGTGGCTACCGGGTCGTTCACTGGGTATGCAGACCTTAGACTTTTGACCCGCCATACCCGCTTACAGTGGGTAAAAATATTAAAGTCGGATATTACAAGCTTGATAGTTACGAGTGAGTAGTTTTCTGTGAAGATGACTCACGGATACAAATAAGACATTGATCGAAACCCCAAAAGATACCATTAACACACTCTAATCGTAAATCAACACTCACTGAAACGTTTGCTCCGTTAGCGTTCTAAATGAAATATCACAGGGTAGTGTATTGAGACCGCTTCAGGCGTCGAATGTTAAATGACTGAATTCAAGGGTTGGTGTACCTTAGAGGCCGCTCTAATTGCAAAAGAAGCCTTAAATATACCAGTAATAGTCAATCTTTTGACTATATATGCCCATTAATACACAATGTAACTAATTACAGACAGCTATAGGAGTTAACCTTGAATTCCCTATTTAAACGGTCCCCTTTAGCGGCAGGCATCCTCCTAGCACTGTGCAGTCCAGTTTACAGTCCGCAGGTTAGCGCGGTTCCAGGTGATACAGTTGGAATTGAGTTTCCGGTGAACACACAGACTGCCGGTAATCAAAGCAACTCCAACCTAGCCATGGACGCCGATGGTGATTTTGTTATTGCTTGGCAGAGTTTGGATCAAGACCCAGACGACGATTCTTATGGCATCTACGCCCAGCGTTACTCGGCTGATGGCATCAAGGCGGGCGGTGAGTTTCTGGTGAATACAGTGACTTCCAATCATCAAATGAATGCCAGCATAGCCATGGATGCTGATGGTGATTTTGTCATTGCTTGGGCAAGTGATGGTCAAGACGGCAATCTTACTGGCATTTACGCCCAGCGTTACACGGCCGATGGCAGCACTGCGGGTAGTGAGTTTCTGGTGAATACAGAGACTTCTGATGCACAATTTAGTCCCAGCATAGCCATAGACGCCGATGGTGATTTTGTCATTGCTTGGTCGAGTAAAGGCCAAGACGGTGATGGTTGGGGCATCTACGCGCAGCGTTACTCTGCCGATGGCACCCCAGCGGGTAGGGAGTTTCTGGTTAATACAGAGACTGACAATAATCAAACTAACCCCCGCATAGCCCTGAACGCCGATGGTGATTTTGTCATTACTTGGGAAAGTGAAAGTCAAGATAAAGGACTCACTTATGGCGTTTACGCACAACGTTATACGGCTGACGGTTTTAAAGCAGGTAGTGAATTTCTGGTAAATACAGTGACTACCAATGATCAAAGATTCCCCCGCATAGCCATGAACGCTGATGGTGATTTTGTCATTGTTTGGGAAAGTAATCTGCAAGACGGCAGTGGCCGTGGCATCTACGCCCAGCGTTACACGGCCGATGGCAATACAACGGGTAGTGAGTTTCGGGTGAATGCAGAGACTTCCTTCAATCAAAAAGCACCCAGCATAGCCATGGACGCCGATGGTGATTTTGTTATTGCTTGGCAGAGTAGAGGTCAAGATGACTTAGTTGATGTAAATGGTTATGGCATTTACGCTCAGCGCTACACCACCAATGGCATTAAAGTTGGAATCGAGTTTCGGGTGAATAGAGCTACTAACGATAATCAAAAAACCTCCAGCATAGCCATGGACGCGGATGCTGATTTTGTTATTGCTTGGGAGAGTAATCTTCAAGACGGCAGTGGTAATGGCGTCTACGCCCAGCGTTACGAAGGCGCCAGTCAGACCGTCGATCTAAACCTAGTAGTGCAGGACGACGTCGATCCAGTGGCTCCAGGGAGTTCCTTTGTTTACTCACTTATAACCACCAACAACGGTACAGGAACTGCCCTGGACGTTAACCTCTTAGAGTCGATACCCAAGGGTTTAACTTATGTCTCTGATGATTCTGCTACGGTTGGTTGGGGCTGTGCTCTAACGGGTGCCACAGTTGACTGCAGTAAACCTTTTATGACCGTGGGTGAGGCGAGCACTATCCAAATTTCCGTCATAGCAGATGCCGATGCCAGAGGTACATTAAGTAACACAGTGACCGTCAATGCAGCACAAACGGATGCCAAATCGGTTGACAATACTGACAGTGAAACCACAGTAATTAATCACTGTGGTATTGATGATTACTGTGGCAGTACAAATGCAATTGAATTCAATCATCTATTGGAAAACGACGTTGTGTACCCTATTCATCAAAAGGGTTTAAAAATTAATGATCCAAAGTACGGCACCGGTATTTCTATAACGAATTTAACTGCTATTACGCAAAATTTAACCGTTGATGCTACAACAACTACTTTACAATTCGATTCTGACAGTATTAACGCCGCTAACAAATATGGAAAAGTAATTGTTAGTGATCCAGAATATAATAACGGTGAAATTGTTGATGTTGCAGGTCATGGTAGCAATTTCTTCAAGCGTGAACTGACCGTTAACGGTGTAAGAATTATGGCTGCTGGCACAGTCGGCGGACAAATAGCAGTACCTGATGCTTTTATAGAAAAAGTTGCACGTATGGTTGAATTGTTTACTGATGTAACGGGCTCAGGCATTGACGAAACAGCCCAACGTCATTTTATTAAAACCTTAAGTGGCGACACCGGTACAGTACACGCTGGACTTCCAACCATACAAAGAGTAGCAAGAGGTTCAGGACCTGATTATACCCCAGACTTCCTAACTGACCGAGGAGTACAGGATTGGAACCTACAACCATTGTTTGATGCACATGCACAAAATGATATGGTTTGGTATTTGAATTCAACTGGTGCAGATTTCGGTGATGGCGACAACGATGCAGCAGAAGTTATTGAACACGTATTCCATACAATACATATGTTTGGACTACCGACAGAAGTAAAAATATTTACACAGCTACATGATGACTGGAAAACTGGGCCATCATTCCTTGCAATGGAAGAAGCAGAAGATCATGGCAAATGGGATGCAAGTGGCTATGGTCCAAATTGGAAAACAAATCCAGAGCAGTTTGAAGCCAGTGTTAAAGAATACTTATACTTGCTAAACTTTAGTATGTTTGAATATACCGATTTATGGGATGACGGCAGTCTTGCTCCGGAATGGTCAGATGACATGCGTACGCCTGCAGGCGTACAAACGCATAACCCATTAGGATATGCACTCTATAATACATACATTGCGCCTGTAGTCTCTAAACCAACACTACCTACTATTAGAGCTATATTTGGGGACGGCAACACACCAGCACAAGATAATCCAGCATTAGCGGGAGAATCAGGTTATGTTGCAGATCCAGTGCCAACATCTACAGATGCTGAGAGTACGGCTGCTGGCGGTAGCGGTACCTTCAGTCTGACACCGTTATTACTCCTGTTGCCCTTGTGGATCAGGCGCCGATGGGTTGCCCTTGGGTTTCCTAAGGGCAACTGTGACATGACAGAGAAATTAACTTGAAGTAAAAGTTGGGTTCTTATTAGTAAACTCATGACAGCTCGCAGTTAGCAGAGGCGCAGACGTTAGCCCGTGAATGTGTCGCTAAGAATTACAAGGGCTGCTAGCCAGCCATAACGAATGAAGTCCCTAATATTCCTCCTCGTTTTTGCACCCACACTATTACACGCTAATTACCTCAATTGCCCCCACAATTTCGTTAAGATAACAGGCGGTGATACTGTCCTTGTACTCGACCAATCCAAGACTAAACACAAAATTAGATTAGGTGGCATCGAGCACTGGAGATATAGCTGTCCACCGTGAAGCAGTCTATAACCGAATAAATGAAGAATAGTTTTTATTCTGCAAATAATAACTACAAAACCCCGTAGTCAATGGGGGGAGGAAATTAAAGTAATTTATTATAAACTACTCATGTAGTTCGATAGAAATGGTCTATCGCGATTTTTCTTGTATAGAATCAACCAAAGAAACTAATTTAATATTAAGGTTATTTATGAATACAAAAATTTTAGCATTCTCCACAACTATACTTCTAGCCGCTTGTGGTGGTTCTAGTGCACCGACAACAACTCCAAATACAGGGATATTCCTTGATTCGAAGGTTGAAGGGTTAGATTACTCAACAGATTCACTTAATGGGAAGACTAATGCTAACGGCGAGTTTCAATACGAAGACGGTGAAAGTATAACATTCTCATTGTATGAACAAACGTTGTCAGTCGTTCCAGCATATAGTGTATTGACTCCATTCGATAATCCTGACGATACTATTCATGTTAACTACACAATCAACCTGCTCAGATTTTTGCAAACACTGGATACTGACGGTGATCCAACTAATGGTATTACATTACCCACTGTAACAGGGACGATGAATATCAATTTCAACCAAAATTCATTAGATTTTGAAAGTGACTCAAACGTTATAAATTTTATAATTGCTAATACCAATGTGTCTGCGCTTTCGGTTTCTGCTATTGCTGCTATTGATCACTTCTCCACCACGTTAGCAAATGTAACCGATAGTTACACGTTGGATTTAGCAGGTAAGACCGCTACCAGCGTAATTACTCCAAGTTACTGTACGAATGGAACAACAGGTGGGTTTACCTATTCCTTCACATCAACTGGTTTTTCATTTACTGGTTCTGATTCGTTCACCTCATCAGACCCAAATACTCCTCCTATCACTTGTGCATTAGGTGCCTCTAGCACAGAGGAAATGTTATGGAAGGATATTGCTTCGGACGCATCCTTCTCTATCTTTTGTGGATCTAGTTGTACTTATACCGAGTTAAACCGAGTATCGTCAGGTGTAGATTTTGATGGTCGGAATCATATTACCTCAGTTTGGCACGTTCCAAATTCGAGTGTTATAACTGAAGTCAAACGAGTCACAAGTGGAACTCTATTCAATTTCATTGGTGAATATTCGTCTAAAGAAATAACCACAATACAGTAAGGAACTAATGGTGATGAATAAGTGATAAACCCAGCTACAAAGAACAATTAACCCCAGAGCGGTTAGATGGGTTGAATGCCTTGAATGCGTTAGGGTTTGTTTGGCAAGCCAAGAAGAAGCACCTTAACTAGCCCATGAACTGAGGCTCTATTGAAATCTCTATAAGTGAGATCAATACAGACGGATATTTGGCAAACTGATTTACCAAGGGCAGTACGTTAACTGATTTCAAATCAAACACGGCTATGCTTGGCACTATAAGTATTACCACAGAGACCAATTAACACGCGATAGAACCCGGCATAGCCAACTGAAATTGTAGCCAGAAAAAAATAGGCCTTTGGCCTTTTCCTGCTATTCCACCTTGGGAGTACAGAAGAAAGAAATAGATCAGTCCTTTTGTAGTGGGTAAAAACTCACCTGTCAAAACTTTGTA
>Ga0209710_1001004_pt1 | contig 22834 bp, 24 predicted proteins | sample ArcticOcean_MG_C_5_FD_187436 | JGI IMG/M metagenome (GOLD analysis project Ga0209710, IMG submission 187436) | Marine microbial communities from western Arctic Ocean - ArcticOcean_MG_CB4_138 (SPAdes) (version 2) | ecosystem: Environmental > Aquatic > Marine > Oceanic | place: Arctic Ocean...
CGTCGATCCTATTTCACCCCCATAAGTTGTAATGGTGGAGGTGGTGGGTACTGCCCCCACGTCCGTAATGGTTATTACGAAATTCGTTTATCGTCGTAGTTGGCAAGCCAACAAGATTAATATAAAAGCATTTGTGGAAGATTCAATAAAAAAAAATTCAATAAAAATCATGAAATTAACTAAAGAACAAATACAAGAGATTAAAGACCAGCAGTCTCAACAAAATAAAACGAAAAGAGTTACCGCTCCTGCACTTGAAAACATTCTTTATGAAGCAATGCCTGCGCTAGATCATGGTTTTGTAAGAGTAGTTGACTACATGGGTGATGATACGTCAATTGTTCAATCAGCTAGAGTTTCTTATGGAAAAGGAACCAAACAAGTTTCAACAGATGCAGGACTGATTAAATATTTAATGAGACATTGGCACAGTACTCCATTTGAAATGTGTGAAATTAAATATCATGTTAAGCTCCCAATTTTTATTGCCCGTCAATGGATTAGACATAGAACAGCAAATGTTAATGAATATTCAGCACGGTATTCTATCTTAGATAAAGAATTTTATTTACCATCTCCAGAAAACTTAGCAGCACAATCATCAAGCAACAGACAGGGTAGAGGTGATGTTATTGAAGGTGAACAAGCAAAAGAAGTATTGGAGCTTTTAAAAAATGATGCTGACAGAACTTATGATAACTATGAAATGATGTTGAATGAGAGATTTGATGGATCAACTATTGATGAAAATAAAAAAGGTTTAGCTAGAGAACTTGCTAGAATGAATTTAACTTTAAACACATACACCCAATGGTATTGGAAAACAGATTTATTAAACTTGATGAATTTTTTAAGATTAAGAGCTGATAGTCATGCTCAATACGAAATAAGAGTGTATGCAGATATTATGTTAGATACTGTTAAGAAATGGGTTCCAATAACTTATGATGCTTTTATGGATTATAGAGTTGGGGGTACAGAAGTTTCCGCGAAAGGAAAAATTATAATTCAAAAACTTATTAAAAGTGAAGATGTCAATCCTGAAAATTCTGGTTTATCAAAAAGAGAGTGGAACGAACTAATGGCTGCTTTTGATCTTAAAGATAAGTTGATTTAATCTTTTTAGCAAAGTCTAAATATATCTTAGAAATTTCATGATCTGGGTTAGCTTCTACAATTGGCTTTCCTTCGTCTCCACATTTTCCAACCTCAGGATTTAATGGGATTTCTCCAAGAAATTCTTTACCAAATTCTTCTGCAGTTCTTTTAACACCACCTTCACCAAATATTTTGTATTTTTTGCCATCATCACCTATGAAGTAACTCATATTATCAACTAGACCTAAAATTTTAACTCCAAGTTTATCAAACATCTTAATTCCTCTTTTGACATCTAGAAGAGCAACTTCTTGAGGGGTTGAAACTATTATAGCTCCATCCATTTTAATTTCTTGAGAAAATGTTAATTGTGTATCTCCAGTTCCTGGAGGCATATCAACAATGATAAAATCTAAATCTTTCCAACCTACTTTTTGAGTAAAGGTTTTAATTGCACTAGTAACCATAGGTCCTCGCCAAATCATTGGAGTTTGTTGATCAGCAAGAAAGCCAATAGACATACATTGAATGTCATATTTTATAATAGGTGTTAGAGTTTGCCCGTCACTTTTTGGTTTTTCATTAATATCAAACATTTTTGGAATTGATGGACCGTAAATATCAGCATCAAGCAAACCAACTTTGCAGCCGATTTGTTTTAATGCTAAAGCAAGATTTGTTGCAAAAGTAGACTTTCCAACACCTCCTTTGGCACTTGATATTGCTATTGTAAATTTTGTTCCTAAAATTGGGTTCTTTATAAACTTTTTTGGCTCCAACTTTCGTTTCATTGCGTCACTTAGTTCTGGCTTTTTATCTGTCATATTTTTATCATTACTTGTTTTTTACAATAAAGACATTATATACTTTGTCATATGCCAGATGATTTCAAAAGTGGAAGCCCATGGGGAACACCTCCAGGAGGAGGAAATGGCTCAGGAAAAGGACCTACGCCACCAGACATCGATGCAATTATAAGAGATATTCAAAGTAAGATAAATAAATTTTTACCAGGTGGAAGCTCATCTGGAGGAAAGCCAATTGGTTTGATTTTAATTATTATAGCATTTGTGTGGTTAGCAAGTGGATTATACAGAGTGCTACCTGATGAACAAGGTGTAGTGCTTAGGTTTGGTAAATTTGTAAAAACTACCCAACCAGGATTAAATTATCACATTCCTTTTCCAGTTGAATCTGTTCAAACACCAAAAGTTACAAAAGTTAATAGAATAGACATTGGATTTAGGTCTGAAAGAGATAGTGGTTTTTCTCAAGGTGGAGGAGTTGCAGATGTGCCTCAAGAAAGCCTAATGTTAACAGGTGATGAAAATATTGTTAATATAGATTTTTCTGTATTTTGGGTAATCAAAGATGCAGGCAAATTTTTATTTCAAATTCAAGACCCTGAAGGAACTGTAAAAGCTGCAGCGGAAACAGCAATGAGAGAGGTTATTGCTAAAAGTGAAATTCAACCTGTTTTAACAGAGGGTAGAGCTCAAATTGAAATTGAAACACAAGAAATTATTCAATTAATATTAGATGAATACAATAGTGGTATTCAAATTACACAAGTTCAAACACAAAAAGCAGATCCACCTGATCAAGTAATTGATGCATTCAGAGATGTTCAAGCAGCAAGAGCTGATATGGAAAGATCTAAGAATGAAGCTGAAGCTTATGCGAATGATGTAATTCCAAGAGCAAGGGGTGAAGCTGCAAAAATTATGCAAGCAGCAGAAGCTTATAAGCAAAAAGTTGTTGCAGCGGCAGAAGGTGAAGCTAGCAGATTTGTCTCAATATATAATGAGTATTCAAAAGCTAAAGAAGTTACTCAGGAAAGAATGTATTTAGAGACTATGGAAAAAGTCTTAGCAGATATAGATAAAGTGATTATTGAAAAAGGAGCGGGATCTGGGGTTGTGCCTTATCTACCACTTCCAGAATTAGGTAAAAAAAAAGTAGTGAATTAATATGAAAATACAAAAAATTTTATTACCAATAGTTATTGCAATAAGTGCATTAGCTTTTTTCTCTATCTTTGTAGTTAAAGAAGTTAATCAAGCCATAGTTCTCCAGTTTGGTAATCCCAAACAAATTATACTGGAATCTGGTTTAAACTTTAAAGTACCTTTTATCCAAAACGTAGTTTACCTAGATAAAAGAATTTTAAATTTAGATACACCGCCAATAGAAGTAATTGCATCAGACCAAAAAAGATTGATTGTTGATGCTTTTGCTAGGTTTCAAATTACAGACCCATTAAAATTTTACATTTCAGTTGGAAATGAAAGAGTTGCAAGATCAAGATTAGCAACAATTATTAACTCAAGACTTAGAAATGTTCTTGGGCAGCAAGAGCTACAAACATTATTATCAAAAGATAGAAGTAAGCAAATGGCTTTAATACAAGAAGGTGTGAACAATGAGGCTAAAAACTTTGGTATTAAGATTGTAGATGTGAGAATTAAAAGAGCAGACTTACCTGAGGCAAACAGTGAAGCGATCTTTAGAAGAATGCAAACTGAAAGAGAAAAAGAAGCTAAAGAATTTAGAGCAAGAGGAGCTGAAATGGCTGTAACTATTACATCAACAGCTGACAAGGATGTTTCAGTATTGCTAGCAAATGCAAATAAAGACTCCGAGATCATGAAAGGTGAAGGAGATGGTGAAAGAAATAAAATTTTTGCAGAAGCATTTGGCAGAGATCCAGAATTTTTTGCTTTCTATAGAGCAATGCAAGCTTATGAAACTGCTTTAATAGGTGGGGACACTTCTGTAATCTTATCTCCTGATAGTGAGTTTTTTAAATTTTTTGGAAACATTAAGCCTAAAAAATAAATCATATACATGAACGAGCTAATTGTAGCTTTTGGTCTTTTTCTTTTTATAGAAGGGATTTTATATGCCTTATTTCCGTCAGGAATGAAAAGCATGTTATTAAAATTAAATGATGTGACTAATAGTCATTTAAGAACAGGTGGATTGATATTTGCAGTTATAGGATTTATTGTGATTTGGTATATAAAAAATTAAAATGAATAAAATTCAAAAATTATTAGTATTATTTTTTTCAATTGCTTTAACATTTCAGGTAAATGCTAAAGATGTACCAGCTTCATTTGCTGACTTAGCTGAAAGATTAATGCCCTCTGTTGTAAATATTTCAACAACAACAACTGTAACTACGAATGGTAATCCATTTCCTGGATTTAAGTTCCCTCCAGGGTCACCATTTGAAGATATGTTTAAAGAATTTGGAACACCACAAACGAGAAAATCTGCTGCACTAGGGTCAGGATTTATGATTGATGAAAAAGGAATTGTGATCACCAACAATCATGTCATTCAAGATGCAGAAGATATTGTTGTTAGAGTTGGTGGAGATAAGGAATATAAAGCTACAATTATTGGTGCAGACCCTTTATCTGATATTGCGGTTCTTCAAATAGATTCAAAAGAAAAATTTATACCAGTTAAATTTGGAAATTCTGATAAAGCAAGAATAGGGGATTGGGTTATTGCAATTGGTAATCCATTCGGGTTAGGTGGAACGGTAACAGCAGGAATTATTTCAGCTAGAAATAGATCAATAGGTCTCTCGCGTTATGAGGATTATATTCAAACTGATGCATCTATTAATTCTGGAAACTCAGGTGGTCCATTATTTGATATGAATGGGGATGTTATTGGAATTAATACAGCAATTTTAGGTAAAGGTGGATCAATTGGCATAGGTTTTTCTATACCATCTAACAACGCAAAAAAAGTTGTAGATCAATTAATAGAATTTGGCGAAACCAAAAGAGGATGGCTTGGAGTTAGAATTCAAGTGGTGACTGATGAAATTGCAGATGTTGAAAAATTAGACAAACCAAGAGGAGCGTTAGTTGCAAGCGTTGCAGATAAGAGCCCTTCAGATAAAGCGGGTATTAATGCGGGAGACATCATTTTAGAATTTAATGGAACTAAAATTAATGAAATGAAAGAGCTACCAATAATTGTAGCACAAACAGAGGTTGGAAAAACTGTTGAAGTCAAAATTTGGAGAAATAAAAAAGAAATTACTAAAAAAATTAAATTAGGAAGATTAGAAACTTCAGAAGACTTTAAGGAAGAAAAAAAAGAAGCCAACATAGAAACACCAGAAATATCAGAAATTAAATCTTTAAAAATTATAGCAAGATTGTTAAGTCAAAAAGATATTCAAGAAAGAAAACTTCCTAACCAGACAACTGGATTGGTCATTACTAATATTGGTAAAAATAGCCCAGTTAGTTATTTAAACATAGGTGATGTAATAGTTGAGGCTCAAAAGAAAAAAATAAAATCTATAAAGGATCTTGAAGATATAGTTGAAGCTGCTCTAAAATCTAACCAAAAAACAATTTTGATTGTAATCTACAATTCTCAGAACCAAAGACGATATATTGGTGTTAAGTTAGATTAGTAATGGACAAACTGTCCAAGATAATTTTAATTTCAGGTCCTACTGCTTCAGGTAAATCAAATTTTGCTGTAAAAATTGCCAAAAAAATTAATGGTGAAATTATCAATGCAGATAGTATGCAGGTTTATAAACAGTTAAAAATTTTAACTGCTAGACCAAATTTAGAGGAACAAAAAAATATCAAACATCACTTGTATGGAGTAGTTGACTTAAATAAAAAATTTTCTACAGGGCAGTGGTTAATAGCAGCTGTCGAAAAAATTAGAGAAATAAAAAAAAGAAAAAAAATTCCTATATTGGTTGGAGGTACAGGGTTATATTTTCAATCTTTAATTGATGGATTAGTTAAAATTCCAGAAATACCACATAAGTTTAGAAATAAAATTAGATTAATGCAGAAAAGCAAAGGACAAAAAAAATTTTATAAAAAACTTTTAACAATTGACCCTAATGTCAAAGATAAATTTGATCCTAACGATACTCAAAGAACTATTAGAGCTTTTGAGACCAAATCATTTACAAAAATTTCTATGTATGAGTGGCTAAACAAAACTAAATCTGAATTTAGAGAAGAAGAATTCTTAAAGTTATATATTGATTTTAAAAGAGAAGATTTAATTAAAAGAATATCATTGAGGTCAGTCAAGATGATTAAGGAAGGGGCAATAAATGAGGTAAAAAAATTTATAAAATCAAAAATCAAAAAAGATTTAAGTGTAAATAGAGTAATAGGGATTGACGAATTGACACAGTACTTAGATAAAAAAATTAATTTAGATCAAGTAGAAGAATTAATTTCAATTAAAACAAGACAATACGCCAAAAGACAAGCCACATGGGCGCGAAGCAGAATGACATCGTGGGAAAAAATTAATCCAATTAAGATTAACGACTATATAAAAAAATTAAAAAAATCATCGCTTAAACTTGACCAATTAACATAAAGTCCGATAGATTGCCTGAATGCCAAAATTATTCTCAGGAGCTGAAATTGTATTTAAATGTCTTGAAGACCAAAAAGTAGAGCATATTTTTGGTTATCCAGGTGGAGCAGTACTCCCAATTTATGATGAATTAAAAAACCATCCATCAATAAAGCATATTTTAGTTAGACACGAACAAGGTGCTGGTCATGCTGCTGAAGGTTATGCAAGATCAACTGGCAAACCGGGTGTTGTATTGGTCACATCGGGACCAGGTGCTACTAATGTTGTAACTGCATTAACTGATGCCTACATGGATTCAGTTCCTCTAGTTTGTATTTCAGGTCAGGTACCTACACACTTAATTGGAACAGATGCTTTTCAAGAATGTGACACTACAGGAATTACTAGACCATGCACAAAACATAATTGGTTAGTTAAAAATATTAATGACCTTCCAAGAATAATGCATGAGGCGTTTGAAGTTGCAACAACTGGAAGACCAGGACCAGTATTGGTTGATATTCCAAAAGATATTCAGTTTGCAAAAGCAAAATATTTTAAACCTAAAAAGAAGATAAAATTAAAAGAAAAATCTCTTAATATATTTAAACAAAGTGATATTGATCAATTAGTTGATTTAATGAAAAAAGCCTCAAGACCAGTTTTTTATACGGGCGGTGGTGTAATTAATTCAGGTCCAAAAGCGAGTGAACTATTGAGAGAACTTGTTTCTATAACTGGATTTCCAATCACATCAACACTTCAAGGCCTAGGTGCTTACCCAGGAGATGATAATCAATTCTTAGGAATGCTTGGAATGCATGGAACTTATGAAGCTAACAATGTGATGCATGACTGTGACTTATTAATTAATATAGGTGCAAGATTTGATGACCGTATTACCGGTAAGATAGATGAGTTTTCACCAAAATCAAAAAAAGTTCATATTGATATTGATCCCTCATCAATAAATAAAATCGTCAAAGTTGATCTTTCTATTGTTGGTGATGTAAGTGATGTCATTAGATCTACTACAAAAACTTTAAAAAAGAAAAATTTAAATTTAGAAAAATCTAATAAACAAAAAATTTCTAAATGGTGGCAGCAAATTCAAAAATGGAGAACAAAACAATCTTTAAACTTTGTTAATAGTGACAAAATTATTAAGCCACAACATGCCGTACAAAGACTTTATGAACTAACAAAAAATCAAGATACTTATATAACAACAGAGGTTGGCCAGCATCAAATGTGGGCAGCACAACATTATAAATTTAATAAACCTAACAGGTGGATGACATCTGGTGGACTTGGAACTATGGGTTATGGATTACCTGCTGCAGTAGGTGTTCAAGTTGCACATCCAGAGAAATTAGTTGTTGATATTGCAGGTGAAGCATCAATTTTAATGAACATACAAGAGATGTCAACGGCAGTTCAATATAATCTTCCAGTGAAGATATTTATCTTAAACAATCAATATATGGGTATGGTTAGGCAGTGGCAGGAACTCCTTCATGAAAAAAACTATTCTGAGAGTTATTCAAAAGCATTACCAGATTTTGTTAAGTTAGCAGAAGCTTATGGGTGCGTTGGAATTAGAGCAGAAGATCCAGATGAATTAGATGAAAAAATTGAAGAAATGATTAATACAGATGGACCTGTAATTTTTGATTGTCATGTTGATCAAGATGAGAACTGCTTTCCAATGATACCATCAGGAAAACCACACAATCAAATGTTATTAGGACCTAAAGACCAAGAAGAAAATAAAATCACAGGCAAAGGAAAAGCATTAGTTTAAATGACAAAATCTAAATCAGCATACAGCACACCTAGCAAATTAGGTAAAATTGATACTCATATAATTGTTGTTTGGGTTGATAATGAAGCGAGTGTATTATCGAGAGTAGTTGGACTATTTTCGGGCCGGGGCTACAATATTGAATCGTTAGCAGTAGCAGAAGTTGACCAAAAAAATAATCTTTCTAGAATTACGATTGTAACCACTGGAACTCCACAAGTTATCGAGCAAATTGTATTACAATTAAAAAAATTAGTTCCAGTTCATAAAGTAGGAAATTTTAAAAGAGATGATAAAAAAGTTATATTTAAAGAGATGGCGTTATTAAAAATTGTTGCAAATCATGGTAAAATTAAGAAAGCTTTAAATGCTTGTAAAAAATACAATCCAGTTATATTAGATCAAACAAATAAATCTGCTGTAATTCAAATAACAGCATTAAGAAGAGAGATAGATAAAGTGACAAAAAATTTAAAACCATTTGGTCTTGTTAGCGCCTCAAGAACCGGAGCGGTAGCAATGACAAGAGGTGCAGAGGTTTTTAATTAATTATAAAGGAGAAAAAAATGAAAATGTTTTATGAAAAAGATGCAGATGTGGATTTAATTAAGAGTAAAAAAATAGCAATTTTTGGTTATGGAAGCCAAGGACATGCACATGCATTAAATTTAAAAGATAGTGGAGCTAAAGAAGTTGTTGTAGCTCTTAGAGATGGCTCAGCAAGTAAAGCAAAAGCTGAATCTAAAGGATTAAGAGTAATGAACATGTCAGATGCTGCTGAATGGGCAGAAGTTGCAATGATACTTACTCCAGATGAGTTACAAGCTTCAATTTATAAAAATCATATTGAACAAAGAATTAAAGAAGGAACAAGTTTAGCTTTTGCTCATGGATTAAATATTCACTACAAACTTATTGATGCAAGAAAAGACCTGGACGTATTTATGGTTGCACCAAAAGGACCCGGACATTTAGTTAGAAGTGAATTTGAAAGAGGTGGTGGAGTGCCATGTTTATTTGCCGTTCATCAAGATGGAACAGGCAAGGCAAGAGATCTTGCACTGTCTTATGCATCAGCAATTGGTGGTGGAAAATCTGGTATTATTGAAACGACATTTAAAGATGAGTGCGAAACTGATTTATTTGGAGAACAGTCAGTTCTTTGTGGTGGGCTAGTTGAGTTGATTAAAAACGGTTTTGAAACTTTAACAGAAGCTGGCTATGAACCAGAGATGGCATATTTTGAATGTCTCCATGAAGTAAAACTAATAGTGGATCTTATTTATGAAGGTGGAATTGCTAACATGAACTACTCCATTTCAAATACTGCAGAATATGGTGAGTATGTATCTGGTAAAAAAATTGTAGATAGCGAGAGCAAAAAAAGAATGAAAGAAGTTCTAGCAGACATACAATCAGGTAAATTTACTAAAGACTGGATGAAAGAGTGTGAAGGTGGACAGAAGAACTTTTTGAAAATGAGAAAAGATCTTGCGGACCATCCAATTGAAAAAGTAGGTGCTGAACTAAGAGCAATGATGCCTTGGATCGGAAAAAAGAAATTAATAGATAGTGATAAGAGTTAATTTTTACTAAAGACCCAAATCGACCAATAAATTTAGCCAAATATAAAAATTATTTTGCAATCTCTATTATAGATTGTATTATATTTAATCTAAATATTGGCCATGAGCGAAAAAAATAAAGTTATTATATTTGATACCACGATGAGAGATGGTGAGCAGTCACCTGGAGCATCAATGAGTATTGAGGAGAAAATTCAAATTTCGAGAATTTTTGATGAAATGGGAATTGATATAATTGAAGCCGGGTTTCCTATTGCTTCTCCAGGAGATTTTGAAGCTGTAACTGCGATAAGTAAAATTTTAAAAAACTCAATTCCGTGTGGATTAGCAAGGTCTAATAAAAAAGATATTGATGCATGTTACGAATCATTAAAAGCTGCTCCAAGGTTTAGAATTCACACATTTATTTCAACAAGTCCGCTTCATATGAAGCATAAATTGAATAAATCACCAGAACAAGTCTTTGACGCAATTAAAGAAAGTGTAAGTTATGCAAGAAACCTTACTGATGATGTTGAGTGGTCTTGTGAAGATGGGACAAGAACTGACATGGATTTTATGTGCAAAATTGTTGAACTTGCAATTAATAGTGGTGCAAAAACAATAAATATTCCAGATACTGTAGGTTACACAATTCCCTCTGAGTATACAAAAATTATTACAACTTTAAAAAATAAAGTACCAAACATTGATAAGGCAATTTTATCTGTTCACTGTCATAATGATTTAGGATTAGCTGTTGCTAATTCTCTAGCAGGAGTTTCTGCGGGTGCCAGACAAGTAGAATGTACAATTAATGGAATAGGTGAAAGAGCAGGAAATGCAGCACTTGAAGAAATTGTAATGGCAATAAGAACTAGAAATGATTTAATGCCATATACAACTGGAATTAAAACTGAATTATTAAGTAAAGCTTCAAAAGTTGTTTCAAATGCAACTTTTCCAGTACAGTTTAATAAAGCAGTTGTGGGGAAAAATGCATTTGCACATGAAGCTGGCATTCATCAAGACGGTATGCTTAAACATAGAGAAACATACGAAATTATGACACCAGAAAGTGTTGGTGTTAAAAAAACTTCTTTAGTAATGGGAAAACATTCTGGAAGACATGCTTTTAAAGAAAAATTAAATCATCTTGGTTATGCTGATGTTACTGATGATGTTATTCAAACTGCTTTTGGTAAATTTAAAATTTTAGCAGATAAAAAAAAACATGTTTATGACGATGATATTGCAGCATTAGTTGATGACAGTATGGTTTTAGATAAACATGTAATAAATTTGAAATCCCTAAAAGTTTTTGCAGGAACAGGTGAGCCACAAAAAGCAGAAATGACACTTGATGTTTATGGTGAAGTTAAAACAACTTCAGAAACGGGTGATGGCCCTGTAGATGCAATTTTTAAATGTATAAAAGTTCTTTACCCACATGATGTTAAATTACAATTATATCAAGTGCATGCAGTTACAGAAGGAACTGATGCTCAAGCAACAGTAAGTGTTAGAATTGAAGAAGAGGGAAAAACTACCGTTGGACAAGCAGCGGACACAGATACATTAGTAGCGTCAGCCAATGCTTATTTAAGTGCATTAAATAAAATGATAATTAAAAGAAAAAAAACCGCTCCAATGGAGCTCAAAAATCAGAAAGTGAAGGGAATATAATATGTCTAATTGGTTTAAAAGTATAACAAATGTTTGGAGTCAAGATATGGCAATTGATCTTGGAACAGCTAACACACTAGTAGTATTAAAAGGACAGGGTGTAGTTTTAAATGAACCATCTGTTGTTGCTATAATTGAGAGCATGGGAAAAAAAACAGTTTTAGCAGTTGGTGATGAAGCAAAAACAATGCTTGGAAGAACTCCAGGAAACATTAGTGCTATCAGACCTTTGCGGGACGGTGTTATTGCAGATTTCATAGTGACAGAAGAGATGATTAAACATTTTATCAAAAAAATTCATAAGAACAAGACCTTTGCTAATCCTAGAATTTTAATTTGTGTACCGACTGGATCAACACCAGTTGAGAGAAAAGCAATTCAAGATAGTGCTCTTGCAGCAGGTGCACGACGAGTTCAATTAATTGAGGAACCAATCGCTGCAGCAATTGGAGCAGGTCTGCCAATTTCTGAAGCAACAGGTTCAATGGTGGTTGATATAGGAGGTGGAACTACAGAAATTGCAGTAATGTCTTTAGGTGGTCTAGTTTATTCTAAATCATTAAGAGTTGCAGGAGATGCAATGGACACCGCATTAATTAATTATATGAGAAAAGAATATAATCTTATGATTGGTGATAGCACAGCTGAAAAAATTAAAAAAGAAATAGGCACTGCAATACCGTCAAACAATAATACGTTTCCTGTAAAAGGTAGAGACTTGAGATCGGGAACGCCCAAGGAAGTTAATATTACTGAAGAGGATACAGCAGAAGCACTAAACGGTATTTTAAAAGAAATGGTTGATGGAATAAAAGATGCTTTAGAAAATACCCCACCAGAATTATCAGCTGATTTAGTTGATATGGGAATGACACTTACAGGGGGTGGAGCTCTATTAAAAAATATTGATAAGAGGTTTTCTAAAGAAACAGGGTTACCAGTGCATATAGCAGATGATCCATTAGCTTGTGTTGCAATTGGAACTGGAAAGGCTTTAGAAAATGAGGAAGTATTTTCTAGCATGTTATCTGAGTATTAAAAATAATGGAATCAAGTAGAGACGATTTTGTAATAGCAATAAGGTCTACTTTTTTAAAAAAAGGTAATAAACAAAAATTTTCATTATTAAGTTTAATATTATTTTCAGTTATATTTTTAATATTAGGTAATTTTAATTTTAGGATTATAAATTTCAATAAAACTATAATTAAAGAAATAATTTATTTTTCATCTTTTATTGTCAACTTACCAGAAAACACTATAAAAAATTCCTTTAATAAAGTGTCAGACCATTTTGAGCACTACGATGATTACTTGATAATAAAAAATAAATTACAGGTATTAAAAAATAAAGATTTAGAAAAAAACATTATCACATATGAAAATGTGGAATTAAAAAAATTGATTGATGACTATTTCGTAGAAGATAAGCAAGCGTACGCAAAGGTATTGATTGATAAAGAAAGCCCATTTTTAAGATCTATAGTCTTAAATAAAGGAAGTAGAAATGGAGTTAAAGTAGGAATGGCAGTTTATGATGATATCTACTTAGTAGGAAAGGTAGTAGAGGTAAATTTTCTTACTTCACGTGTTTTGTTGATATCCGATATTAACTCTAAGGTTCCGATTACAATTCAACCACTTAACACACAAGGTATTATGAGTGGATTAGAACAGGCAAGTGGGCAACTACAATACATAAATAAAGAGGAGTTAATCAGTGAAAATAATCAAGAAATGGTTGTTGTAACATCTGGTGTAGGAGGAATTTTTAAAAGTGGAGTTCCAATCGGAAATATTAATTTTTCAGATATTTTACCCAATAAAAAATTAATAGTAAATTTTTATAGAGATTTTTCCCAATTAAAATATGTAAAGATTTCATCCCATATAAAAGAAAATATAAATATTGATCAATCAAGTAAAAAAAAATTTAGAGCAAGCAATAGTAAAATTACTGAAATAAACAGTCAGGCAGAAGATATCAAAGTACTTAAACAACAAAAGAATATTAATGATGAAATACAACTTAAACTTCAAGCAGAAAATATTAGTTTGAAAAAAAATTTAATTGATACTCAAGAAGAATTAAAAAAAAGCATTAAATTAATAGAAAAAGATCAAAAGAAAAATGAGCATTTGGAATTTTTAGAGTTAAATTTATTACACGGACATAAATGTAGAAAAAGCTTTTTTAAATCTCAACTCTATAAAATTAAAACAAATGAGTACAAAGCTTGTGTATTAAGAAAAGGATCTATTAAAAAAAATTAAATAGCTAATATGAGTGATAAAAAATATCTTCTATACAAATACACACCTTTATTTCTGCTTTTTATTTCTATATTGAATGAAGTTGATTTTAATTTGGAATTTAAATATTTTTCATTTAATTTTGTTTATATTTTAATATTTTATTACAGTCTAAGAAGAGAAGGTAGTATTGGCTATATTTTAATTTTCATAGCTGGCTTATTTAATGATGTTGTTAATGGACTCCCAATGGGTATAAGTAGTTTAGCTTACTTATTATTATGTGCAGCTGCCGCATATCTTAGAAACATAACGCTAAGACCAAATTTATTTAAAGACTGGCTATTTTTTTTATTCACAATTTTAATCTTAAATTTTGTTACGTATGCTTACTTAATTTTATTTTTTAACTATGAAATTAATTATTTTGATCAGATTACAAATATTATAGGTACATTCTTATCATACTTAATTTTTTCATATATATTCAGATTTTATGATGATTTCATTTTAGGTAGATCAGATTAATGTTTGATGAGAATTTTAATGCTAGAAAACTTCAGACCATTAATAGAAGGATGTTTATCCTGGGTGTTGCAAAAATTACTATATTCACCGGAATTTTTGTTAGATTATTTTCATTACAGATAAATAATAATAAAAAATATCTAACTCTCTCTGATAAAAATAGATTACGTGAATGGCGATTGCCTCCAATTAGAGGTGAATTTGTTGATTATTTTGACAACATTATAGCGAGTAATTCAAAGGTGTATCAGCTCCATGTAATCCCTGAAGATGTAGAGGATTTTAGATATTTAATGCATCGATTAAAAAATATTTTATCTCTAAGTGATAGAGCATTTAAAAAGATACTAAAACAAAAAAATAAACAAAAAACTTGGGAAACTATAGTTGTTTCTGACAACTTAAGCTGGGAAGAGTTTGTAAAAGTTAACTATTATTTACATGATTTGGCTGGTGCAAAACCAGTTATATCGGTTTCACGTAACTATCCATTTGGTGATAATTACACTCATATTCTCGGATATGTAAGTCAGGCTAGCAAAGATGACATTTTAAAAAATGAAACAATTAAAAAATACTTTGTTCCCGGTCTTAAAGTGGGCAAAACAGGATTAGAAAAATCATTTGAAGAAAAGTTGATAGGATCAAATGGAGTGGAGAGATATGAGGTTAATGCTTATGGTAAAAGAATCAAACAAATTGATTATAAAAAAGGTGAAAAGGGTGACAAAATTAAACTTACAGTTGATACAGAAATTCAAAAATTAGCTAATAGTCTTTTAAAAGATAAATCTGGATCAATTAGTGTGATGGATATTTACACAGGAGAAATATTAGCAATGCAGTCCTCACCTTCATTCGATCCAAACCTATTTGTTTTTGGTATTAGTCAAGATGATTGGCAGTTAATAAGAAACAATCCCTTAAAACCACTAATTAATAAAACTTTATCAGGGCTGTACTCACCTGGTTCTACAATAAAACCTATGGTGGCTCTCTCCGCCCTAGAAAACAATATTATTAACAAAGATTTTAAAGTCAACTGTACAGGCAAAATAGAAATGTATGGTCAAACATATCACTGTTGGAAAAAAAAAGGTCATGGGGTCGTAAATTTAAAGGGAGCAATGAAACAATCATGTGACACTTACTTTTATGAGATTGCAAGAAAACTTGGTGTGGATAGATTAAAGGAAACATCAATAAAATTTGGTCTTGGTGAAAAAGTTTTACAAGAAGTTTATAGTAATGAAAAAAAAGGATTAATACCAAGTACACAATGGAAAAAGAATAAATTGGGAGAAGGATGGCTTATTGGTGAAACATTAATTACAGGAATTGGACAAGGTTATACACAAACCACACCTTTGCAATTATGTTTGATGACAGCACAATTAGCAAATGGAGGACATAAAATTTACCCTAAAATAATTGTTAATGAAAATGATGAAACATATGAGGAGGCAAAAGCCATAATCGAAAAAAACTATAAAATTAGTAAGCAAACAGATAAAGGCCTTGTTGAATCAAGTGATGATTTATTTTCATTTAAAAAAAACAAAAGGCACGAAGTTTTGTATAAAAATTTTGAAAATATAAAATTGATACAAGAGGCGATGTTTGCATCTACAAACGAAGTGAGGGGAACCTCTTATTCATCAAGAATAGAAAATCCTAAATATCAATTTGCAGGTAAAACAGGAACATCTCAGGTTAAAAGAATAACTGCAAAAGATAGAGAATTAGATTTAAAAACCTCCGAAATTATCTATAAAGATAGAGATCATGCTTTATACATAGCTTTCGGACCTTATAAAAAACCACGATACGCTTTAAGTATAGTCATAGAGCATGGTGGATCAGGTAGTTCAACAGCAGCCCCAATAGCAAAAAAACTTTTTAAATTGATTATAGATAGGCATGAACTCAGAGAAAAGGTTAAAAATAAAAAACCTTTAAAAATATAAATGCAGCAAAATTCATTCAACCCGCAGTTAACATTTTTTAAAAAATTAAAAAATTTTGATTTTGTTTTGTTAACTTGTATAATATTGTTAGGTATAATTAGCTCTTTTTCCATGTATTCAACAGATGGAGGAGCATTCTTATTCCATACTAAAAGTCACATTACAAAATTCTTGGTTTTTTTCCCAATGATGATTGTGTTATCTTTTTTTAATATAAGATTTTGGCATTTTTTTTCCTATATCTTTTACCTAGTTGTTTTAGGTTTTTTGATTTGGGTATCTTTATATGGAGTTAAAGCGTCTGGCTCACAAAGATGGATAAATCTATATTTTATTAATTTACAACCATCGGAGTTGATGAAAATTGCAATTATAGCATGTCTTGCAAAATTCTATCACCGTACGGGTTTTGATAAGGTTAATACCCTACGTAGTATAACGATAGTTTTAATAATTTTAATTTTACCAATAATGTTAGTAATCAGTCAACCTGATTTGGGAACATCAATACTAATCGCAGCCAGTGGTTTAGTTGTTATTTGGCTAGCAGGATTAAATGTTAAATATTTTGTATATTCTTTTATGGTAATCTTAATTTCATTACCTTTTGTTATTTCATTATTAAAATCATATCAAAAGTTAAGAATTTTAACTTTTCTTGATCCTGGTCGAGACCCTCTAGGAGCAGGTTATCAGATAATCCAGTCTAAAATAGCAGTAGGATCAGGTGGTATATCAGGCAAAGGCTTTTTAAAAGGAACTCAAAGTTATTTAGAATTTTTGCCAGAAAAACATACAGATTTTATATTCACTTTATTTGCTGAAGAGCATGGTCTTATAGGGTCACTTGGTCTTTTACTAATTTATATAATTATTATTTACAGAGTTTTAAAAATTGGATCAATTTCAAGGAGCTATTTTGCAAAACTTTACTGTTATGGTTTTGGCTCATCAATATTTATTTATATCGTGGTAAATATGTCTATGGTTTTAGGATTATTACCAATAGTTGGCTCACCATTGCCCATCATGTCTTATGGGGGCTCTTCGATGTTGGCTACAATGATTGGGTTTGCAATTGTTATGAGTGCCAAAATTAACCATAAACAGTTAATGGCTTAAATATTTTGAGGATAAATCTGTCGAATATGTCACTAGAAAAACTCTAAATAGAAATTATATAAACTGTTGTGATTAAAAATTTAAAAATAGGAATTGTGGGAGCGGGTATTCAAGGAATATCAAATGCACTGTTTCTTCAGAAAAAAGGTTTTAAAGTAACAATTTTCGATAGAGATGAGCCAGGTAGTCCAGCCGCATCTTACGGTAACGCAGGGCATTTTTCTCCATATGCCTCAGTGCCAATAAATAGACCGGATGTCTTATCAGATGTCCCAGCAATGCTTTTAAGTTCAACTGGCCCTTTAGCACTTAAATGGAACTATGTTCCAAAGATGATTCCATGGTTCTTACAATTTATTAAAAATTGTACGACAAAAAAAATGATGCACACTGCCAAAAATATGCATCAAATTTTAGATTTAGCATTACCTGCTTATGATGAGTTATTTGAAGAAATTGAACTAGGAGGATTAGTTGAAAAAAAAGGTATCTTATATATTTGGAACGACCAAAATTTAAAAAGTAGAGAGCTTGAAATTAAAGTCAGAAACGAACTAGGTGTTGATCAACAAGTAGTAACAGCAAAAGAAATACATGACTTAGAGCCAAATATAAAACCCATTTACCATGGAGGTGTTTATTATCAACATGGTAGACATGCAAGAAATCCTAAAAAAATACTTTTAAAATTATTTGAACTTTTTTTAAAAAACGGTGGCAAGTTTTTAAAGATGAATATTCAAGATATAAATTTTGATAAAGAAAAACCTATTTTAAAATCAGAAACCCAAAATTTTATTTTTGATAAAATTATAATTGCTTGTGGTTCATTTTCTAAAAAACTGACAGATAATTTAGATGAAAAAATACCTCTTGATACAGAAAGAGGTTATCATGTTCATTTTAAAGATTGTGATCATCTTTTGAGTAGACCTGTAATTTTTCAGAATAGAGGGTTTGGGATCACACCAATGGAGCAAGGTCTTAGAGTAGTGGGCACAGTTGAGTTTGGAGGATTAGAAAATCCTTTGTCAAAATCAAGAGTTAGAAACTTAATTAATAATGCAAAATATATGATGGGTGATTTGCCTGAATATGAGGATGAATGGTTAGGGTTTAGACCAACACTACCAGATTATTTACCTGTAATAGGACCATCTAAAAAACATAAAAATGTTTTTTACTGTTTTGGTCATCATCATTTAGGTTGGACTTTAGGACCAATTTCAGGGAAGATTATTGCAGGGATGATTGCAGAAGAAAATACAAATCTAAATTTAGAACCTTATAGTTCTCTTAGATTCAGCTAAGTGACAAATAAACATAACGTAGCTTATATTTTTTTATTTTTAGCAACTTTTTTTTGGTCAGGAAATTTTTTGGTTGGAAAATTTGCAAGTCAATATCAAATACCTCCATTTTCATTAAATTTTTACAGATGGTTGTTTGCTTGGTTAATTTTAGCACCATTTACAATTCAAGAAATACTAAAAAAAAGAAAGTATATTTTAGAAAATTACAAATATTACATGGTGCTTGGGATAACAAGTGTGACCATCTTTAATTCAATTGTTTATTACTCTTTAAACTTCACACAAGTAATAAGTGGAGTTTTAATGATATCAACAATACCAGTGATGATCATTTTTATTTCATCAATTTTAAAAATTGAAAAAACAAATACTTTTCAAATATTGGGTGTTACCTGTTCTTTTATTGGGGTGGTTTTAATTATAACCAAAGCCAACCTTGGAATACTAATAAATTTAGATTTTAATAAGGGTGATATTACAATGGTTTTTGGGATGCTGTCATGGGCAACTTATTCCGCACTATTAAAGAAAAAAAAACATAAACTATCTCAGTTAACATTATTAGAAGTAGTAATTACATTTGGGTTTATTTTTTTAATTCCAATTTATTTTATAGAATATAAAATGAATTATAGAATTGTTCCAGATCAAAATTTTTTTATGATATTATTTTACGTAGTATTATTTCCGGGTCTTGCCTCTTTTATTTTTTGGATCAAAGGAGTTTCTTTAATTGGAGCAAATAGAGCAGGGGTGTTTTTGCATATGATGCCTATATTAAGTGCAATTATGGCAATGATTATTTTTAATGAAAAATTTATGTTTTACCATATGTTGGGCGCAATATTTATTTTAACAGGAATTCTTTTATCAAATAGGAAGACTAAAAATGCTTAAAGTTGCCATCTTAGACGACTATCAAAATGTTTCACATGAGTTTGTGGATTTAAAAAAATTATCAGGAAAATATGAATTTAAAATATTCAGTGAACCTTTTGCAGATGAAGCAGATGCGATAGAACAGCTTGTTGATTTTGAGGCTTTGTTAATTATGAGAGAGCGAACTCCAATTACTAAAAATATAATCGATAGCCTTAATGATCTCAAATACATCATAACAAGTGGCTTAAGAAATAAAGCAATAGATTTAGTGGCTGCTAAAAAAAGAAAAATTATAGTATGTGGAACTGAAATTGGTTTTTCAGGTACATCCGAATTAACTTGGGGCTTAATCTTAGGTTTAGCTAGAAACTTTAAAGAAGAAATTGATAATATGTACCAAGGTTACTGGCAATCAAGTATTGGCTTTGAGCTTAAAGGAAAAATTTTAGGTTTAGTAGGCCTTGGAAGAGTTGGTTCTCAAGTTGCAAAAATTGGTAAAGCTTTTGGTATGGAGGTTATGGCTTGGAGTGAAAATTTAAATTTAGATACGTGTAAAGAATTAGATGTTTTACCATGTAGTAAAGAAGATATATTACAAAATTCTGATTTTATTTCTATCCATGTTCAAGCTGGTGAAAGATATAAAGAATTAATAAAATTAAAAGAGTTAGACATGATGAAAAAAACTGCTTTTCTAATTAACACTTCAAGAGGTTCAATTATTAATGAAGATGATTTGATTATTGCATTATCAACAAACGTTATTGCAGGAGCTGGCCTTGATGTTTATGAAAAAGAACCTTTACCTGAAGGTAATAAATTAAGATTTCTACCCAATGCATTATTAATGCCTCATGTTGGTTATGTTACAGCTGAAAATTATAGTATGTTTTATACTCAAATGATTGAGGGATTAGAGGCTTGTGTCGCTGGTAAACCTTTAAGAGTATTAGAATAAATCTATGACAAAAAAAATTAATCAAGATTTAACTGCTGAACAAAAATTAGTTTTATTTGAAGACGGCACTGAAGCTCCTGGTACCAGTGAATTAAATCACGAGAAGAGAGAAGGTAGTTATCACTGTGCGAACTGTGGTGAAAAATTATTTAATGCGTCAAATAAATATGAGAGTGGCTCAGGTTGGCCATCATTTTATCAGTCATTACCGAATGCTTTTGAAACTAAGACAGATACATTATTAGGTTATGAGAGAGTAGAATATCACTGCAAAAAATGTGGAGGTCATCATGGACATATCTTTGAGGATGGGCCACAGCCCACTGGTAAAAGATATTGTAATAATGGCGTATGTTTAGTTTTTAAAGAAAAAAAATAATCATTAAGAAATATGATTTTTAAATATATTAGTTTTTTAATTGGAATTATTTGGTCTTATTCAATAATAAAAACGCAATCAGTTTTCAATAAGAAAGCTGGAATTATATTTAAAATTTTTATTACAAAAGTTTCTTGGATCACTTTAATTACAGCCTGTTATTTTGGATACAAAAACTTTTCAATTAAATTAACAATTATTGGAATTATTATAGGTATTTTGATTGTTAATATTGGTTTTTATCTATCAAATAAAATAATTGATAAAAGATTCAATGAGAAACAAGTAAAGATTTTCAAAAGTTTTTTTGAATATACTTTAATTTTTTGGCTAATTTATTACGTTTTATTTTAATAAATCTTGTAGTTTATTTTCTTTTTCTAGAGCTCTAACGTCATCGTAGCCACCAATGTGTTGATCATCAAAAAAGATTTGAGGAATAGTTCTTTTACCGTTAGCTTTTGTAATCATTTCATCCATCGCACCATCAACTGTTGCAATATTAATCTCTTTATATTCAACATTGTTTCTTGCTAATAATTTTTTTGCTGCATCACAAAAATTACAAAGTGGACCCGTATAAATTGTTACAATTTTCATGAGTTATAAATAATCATTCTTTTTAATTTTGCTAGTAATTTCTTTTCTGGAATATTCAAACTTTTTTCTGTGTTTAATACTTTTTTGATTAACTCTCTTTCTCCACAATCTAAAAGATACTGGCTTTATAGATCGTCTCATAATCTTAATAACCTCAGCTTCTGTTTTTCCTGTCTTTTTCTCAATTTCTTCAAAAGTAATACGATCTGCCCAAGCTGCCCAAATGATCCAATCGGGGTCATCAATATGGGGTTCTGGATTTTTGACCCTAGTTATGGGGGTGTGACCTTTTTTTTTCATAAATCCCTTATATTTGAAAAAAATGATTAATGCATTTTATTTAAGGTCGTGATATTGTCTAATTTAGATAGTCCATCTTAGCCATCTTTAGCTCCCACTTTAGTATCGGTTTATTTGGACTATCCATATTTCTAAAAATGTTTCCCTTAAATTATTTCCTCTTTTTACAAATAATCTTATTTTTATTTATTACCCCTGGCACCCCTAGAATTGTAATTATTTCATATTCTATGAACTACGGTGTTCAAAAATGTATTTGGACTGCACTTGGAGATGTTACTGCAAATATTATTCAAGCAACTTTAGTAATTTTTGTACTTGGATCTTTCTTTGTTGATAACCCGAGTTTTTTAAACACTTTCAAGTGGATAGGAATTGCATACTTACTCTATCTTGCTTTTGATATTTATAAATCAAAACCAAAAGAAGTAAGCTCAAAAAATATTTCATCAAAAAGTTTTTTTTCATTTTTCAAAGATGGTTTTTTAGTTGCAGGAACAAGCCCTAAGGCCTGGATGTTCTTTCCATTAATTTTTCCACAGTTTATTGATTTTAATGCAAATTATATTGTTCAATTTTTAATTCTAATCACAACCTATGTAGTTTTAGATTTTTTATCTTTAATTGCTTACGCAGTGCTGGCTAGAAAATTAATTATTTGGATACAGGCCAATCCCAAAGTTATAAATACAATTTCTGCGTGCGTATTAATATTAATCGCAATTATAATTGCTTTTATTCAAAAATATTAAGTCGCATTTTTCATTACAGGCTTGTGCGCCATCTAATTAAAGAGTTTAATAATTTTTTTAAATTTAAAACAATAATAGAGGAAAAATAAAATGAAAATCAGAAATATACTTATTACTTTAGTTTCTGCTATTGCACTTCTAATTTCAGCTTCAACAATATCTTTTGCAAAAGTTGTTGGGGACAAAATTATTTTAGGTGCAGCTGTTTCATTGACTGGAAAATATTCATCTAATGGTGTTCATACTCAAAACGG
>Ga0209710_1001006_pt1 | contig 22830 bp, 27 predicted proteins | sample ArcticOcean_MG_C_5_FD_187436 | JGI IMG/M metagenome (GOLD analysis project Ga0209710, IMG submission 187436) | Marine microbial communities from western Arctic Ocean - ArcticOcean_MG_CB4_138 (SPAdes) (version 2) | ecosystem: Environmental > Aquatic > Marine > Oceanic | place: Arctic Ocean...
CTCTTAAATATTTTATTGAGACACTTGATTTGGAAGGTTATACGTTTGTTAACCTGCAATATGGAGATACAAAAGACGAAATTCAAAAGGTTAGGAAGGAGTTAGGCGTTAATATCATTTCCTATGACGAAGTTGATAATTTTATGGATATTGATGGACTGAGTTCTTTAATTCAAGCTTGCGATACAGTTATATCTGTCGATAATTTAACCTGCCAATTAGCCGGAGCATTAGGGAAAGAGATCCATATTTTGCTAACTTATGGATCTTGGTGGGGGTGGATGGTAGATAGGGTTGATAGCCCTTGGTATGATTCAGTAAAAATTTATAGAGAAGAAGTTAATAATGGATTACCTAGTTTATTCAAAATACTTAAGCAAAATTTACGATAATCAAACTTGATTAAATGGAGGCATATTTTTCAATATATCTTTTAAAAGATTACTTTTTTTATCTCCTCTTTTTAATATAAGTTCATGAATATGAGGTTGAATTACTGAAGTTTCTGATGTTACAGGCAACCAAAATTCATCATACGGATAATGCTTCATTACAATATTTTCTGCACTATGAGATTTTTTTTCATATCTATTAATACATGCAAATAAACCATTATTTTTAACTGAACGATGTATATGTTTAAAATAGAAATCAACAACTTCTAATGACATTTCCATCATAGATCTGATATTTATTACTAAGTCAAAATAGTTATCCGGAACCTGATTAATCATCCATCCAGGCAAGATCATAAAGTCAAACTCTTCATTAAATACTTTATTTCCTCTTTCAAGAAGGTCTTTTAAGTATAATATTTTAGAATTAGGGTAGGAATTATAAATAAAGTAAGTCTGAACGGCAGATAATTCTGGAAGATCAAAAAGCAATAAACGAGCTTTCGGATATTTTTTTTTAGCTTTTGAGATAAGCCCCCCATAGCCTGGACCTATTTCTGCTATAACTGGACTATCTGTTTTGAATAGCTCATCTGCAGCACATGATATCTTCCAGAAGTAATATAATAGAGACAAGTCATGCATATTAGCGTAAAAATTTCCCAAGCTTGACTGAATAAAAAATTTTTGAGGAGAACCTGCCATACTTTCAAGGCTATAGTTGTTTAAAAATTGAATTCCACATACTGATAAAAATTGATTGATAGTATTATTAGCTAAATTTTGTTCTTCTGGGTTGGAAATAGACTCCTCGATAAGATTTTCATAGTTATGCACTCTTCGTCTTTCCCATGCATCAACACCATTATATTTCTTATCTTGACTCAATCTTGAATTATCATAATGCACCAATACATCATTAAACCCTAGAGAAAGAGGGTTTCTTAGAAAAGTTTTCCAGGCATCAACATTTTTAATAGATTCTTCATAGTCTTCAGGAAAGACATCCCAATGCCCACTTTTTTGTTTTGGAGGCATAACTTCTTTGGCAAGATTGAAGTTTTCTAGCATGTCAGAAAATGGCTCAGGAAAGAAGATTTTATATTTTTTCATGAGTCATAATATTACATTTAAAATAACAATTTACGTAATATAATAAAATATATATTACTTATCTTTTTAAAAAAATAATTTTGACCTCTAAACAAGCATCTATAAATATTAAAAAACTATTAATACAAGCAGAGAAATATATAAAATCTGCTGAGATAGATAAGGCTTTACTCATATATGAGGAAATTATCAATATAGATAATACGAATTACGATGCTCATTTTAGCAAAGGCTTGATTCACACAAATTTAAAAAATCTTGAAGAAGCTTTAAAAAGTTATGGCTTAGCAATTAAATTTAAACCTGATTTTGAGAAGGCATATATTAATCGTGGCGTTATTTTACAAACTCTAATGAGGCCAATTGAAGCCCTTGAGGATTTTGATCTTGCTACTCAATTTAATCCAAATTCAGAAATGGCTTTTAACAATAAGGGCAATGTTTTAACTGAGCTAAGTCGCTTTGATGAGGCATTTCAAAGTTACGATAAGGCAGTAAAAATTAACCCTAATTATGCCAACGCTTTTAATAATATCGCTCTTTTAAAGTTATTATTAGGTGAATACAAAGAAGGTTGGAAACTATTTGAATGGAGATGGAAGGGTCCTCAACAAAATTTTTTTCATGATTTTAATAAACCTTTATGGCTAGGTGTTGAAGCTATAAATAATAAAACTATTTTAATAGTAGCCGAGCAAGGTTTAGGAGATTTTATTCAATTTTATAGGTATTGTGATTTAGTTGAAAAACTAGGGGCTAAAATTATTATTCAGACTCCAAAAGAACTTTACTCATTAATTCAATATCAAAATAAAAATAAAAATAATATTATTATTAATCAAGATGAGCCTCTACCTAAATTTGATTTTTATTGCCCTATAATGAGTCTACCCCTGGCATTTAAGACAAACATTAATAATATCCCTTCTTCTTTACCATATCTAAAGATAGACCATAAGAAATTAATGCTTTGGAAGTCAAAATTGATTGTAAATAAGAGGACGAAGGTAGGTATAGCTTGGTCGGGAGCTCCAAATAAGGAAACTGATTATAATAGAAGTATTTTACTTAACCAACTTTCTTCTTTATTTGATTTACCTATAGATTTTTATTCACTCCAAAAAGAAATACGGAATGAAGATAAAGATTATTTATTAAACTCAGATAATATCTATGATTATCATAAACAAATTAAGAATTTTTCAGATACAGCTTCATTAATGAGTCAAATGGATATAATAATATCAGTAGATACTTCTGTAGCCCATCTTGCAGGGGCATTAAATAAACCTTTATGGATTTTATTGCCGTATGTGGCAGATTATCGTTGGATGGTAGACAGGATTGATAGCCCATGGTACCCATCAGCAACCTTGTTTAGACAAAAAGAACCTAATAATTGGAATGGCGTTATTTCTTCAATAGCAAGATCATTGAGAAGTTATATCTAAAATTAGAAGTAGTAGTAGGATATAATTAAAATAAAGGGATATTTTTTGCGAAATTACTAAAATTTAGTTATTCTAAATCTTTTAAATGTAAAAAAATAACTATATGAAAAAAACAACTACTAAGACTAGAACATTACTAGAGATAATCAATGAAAAAGAGATTAAAGAACTCTTAACAGTTGACCCAAAAAAATCAGTTATTGATGCACTGACTCTTATGGCTAAATATAAGATTGGAGCTTTAATAGTTATGGATGATACAAAAATGGTCGGTGTAATATCCGAAAGAGATTATGCTCGGGAAATTATTTTAGAAGGTAAGTCATCAAAAAATACTAAAGTGGAAGAGATTATGACCAGAAAAGTCATAACACTTTCTGCAGATGATAAGTTTGAAAAGGGTCTTGAGGTTATGACCCAAAAAAGAATTCGACATATGCCCGTAATGGACGGAAAAGAATTGTTAGGCATGGTCTCGCAGGGTGATTTGGTAAAAGAGATGATAACTTACCAAAAAGAACTTATTAAAGAATTAGAAGCTTTTGTTTATTGGTAATTAACCACCAAAATCATCAAGCATAATATCTTCAGCATTAACGCCTAAGTCTAACAACATATTAGTAACGGACACATTCATTATAGGTGGTCCACACAAATAGTATTCACAATCTTCTGGAGCTGGGTGGTCTTTTAAGTATTGTTCAAATAGCACATTATGAATAAAGCCCTTATGGCCCTTCCATTTATCATCTGGAGTTGAATCGGATAATGCAACATGCCAAGAAAAGTTTTCGTTTTCCTTATCTAGCTTTTCGAATTCACCCGTATAAAACATTTCCTTTCTAGAGCGTGCACCATACCAAAATGAAGCTTTTCTATCTGTTCTAACTCTTTTTAGTTGATCAAATATAAGACTTCTCATTGGCGCCATTCCAGCACCTCCGCCTATAAAAACCATCTCTTTTTGTGTTTCTCTGGCAAAGAAGTCGCCAAAAGGACCTGAGATTGTGACATCATCACCTTTTTTTAAATTAAAAATATAAGAAGACATCTTGCCTGCAGGTATACCTGATGATCCAGGAGGAGGTGTTGCTATTCGAACATTAAGCATCACAATACCCTTTTCTGCTGGATAATTTGCCATAGAGTAGGCTCTCTCAATCGGCTCATCAACCGATGAGTTTACATCCCAAATTTTAAACCTGTCCCAATCTTCATGATATTCTTTTGCAATATCAAATTCTTTATAGGAGAGAGTGTGAACGGGTGCTTCAATTTGAATATAACCTCCAGCTTTAAAATCTACATCTTCATCTTTCGGTAACTCTATAATTAACTCTTTTATAAAAGTAGCAACATTGTCATTACTTAAAACTTTACATTGCCATTTTTTAACACCAAAAACCTCTTCCGGAACCTCGATTTCCATATCTTGTTTAACAGCCACCTGACAAGAAAGCCTGTCTCCACAAGACGCATCCTTTTTACTAATATGCCCTTCTTCAGTAGGTAAAATAGACCCTCCTCCCGAATGTATTCTGACCTTACATTGTGCACAAGTTCCACCGCCCCCACATGCAGAGGGTACAAATAATTTTTCTGCCGCTAATGATTGCAAAAGCTTCCCGCCAGCTGGAACCTTTATTGTTCTTTCACCATTGATAGTAATATTAACTTCACCAGAAGATACAAACTTACTTCTCGCATAGATAATTACTGTCACCAAAGACAAAACTATTAAAGTAAAAAGAGTAACTCCAAGAATAAAAGTATCCATAAAAAATCCTTATAATTTAACACCAGAAAAACACATAAAAGCCATTGCCATTAAACCGGCTGTAATAAAAGTTATCCCAAGGCCTTGTAAGCCTTCAGGTATATCGCTATATTTTAATTTTTCTCTAACTCCAGCCATAGCAGTAATTGCTAAAGCCCATCCAAATCCAGAAGATACTCCATAGGTTAATGCTTCAGAAAAATTATAATCTCTTTCAACCATAAATAAGGACCCACCTAAAATTGCACAATTTACAGTTATTAGGGGTAGAAAAATACCCAAGGCATTATAGAGTGGAGGAAAGTACTTATCCAAAACCATTTCTAATATCTGAACTAATGCGGCAATCACACCTATATATGAAATTAAACCCAGAAATGTAAGGTCCACATCAGGAAACCCTGCCCAACTTAATGCGCCTGGCTTTAATAAGTAGGTAAGAATTAAGTTATTCGCTGGGACTGTAATTGATTGAACAACCATTACTGAAATACCCAAACCTATCGCAGTAGTTATTTTTTTGGATACTGCAATAAAAGTGCACATACCTAGAAAGAAAGACAAGGCTAAATTCTCAACAAAAATAGCCTTTACTGCTAATGAAATTAAGGTCTCCATCAATGATCCTCAACCGTTTGAATTTTAAATTCAGGCTCTTCAACTTGGGACTTTTTCCAAACTCTTAAGCCCCATATTAAAAAACCTATAATGAAAAAAGCAGAGGGAGGGAGTAACAACAAGCCATTAGGTACGTACCATCCACCATCGCCAACAGGATTTAATATTACAATTCCAAATAGTGAACCTGCTCCAAATAATTCTCTTACCACACCAACACACATTAATAGCAAACCATAACCTAGGCCATTACCAATCCCATCAACAAAAGAATCAATTGGGGTATTTTTCATAGCAAAAGCCTCCGCTCTTCCCATAACAATACAATTTGTAATAATCAATCCGACAAAAACAGATAAAGTCTTAGATATTTCATAGGCATACGCTTTAAGTAATTGATCTACAACAATAACTAAAGAAGCAATGATTGTCATTTGCACAATAATTCTAATAGAGGTAGGAATATAATTTCTCAACATTGATATAAAAAAGGATGAAAAACCAGTAACCGCAATAACAGCGAGGGCCATAACAAAAGCAACTTTTAAAGAGGACGTTACAGCTAATGCTGAACAAATACCTAACACTTGTAATGCAATAGGGTTATTGTCTATAAGTGGGTCGACCAGAAGCTTTTTTCTAGTTTGAGACATTTATTTTTCCATCTTTAAAATTTGTAAGAAATTTTTTAAATCCTGCTTCACCCACCCAAAATCTAACTAAATTATTAACTCCATTTGAGGTTAGGGTTGCTCCTGCAATAGCATCTATATGATACTCACTTGGACCAGGAGTTTTTGCAACTTGTATCAATAAGTCCCCATCTTTATTTCTTAGCTTTTTACCTTTCCATTGAGCCTTCCATTTTGGATTATCCACTTCAGCTCCTAAGCCTGGAGTTTCTGCATGCTGATAAAATTGAAGACCAAAAATTTTATTGGTATCTTCCTCTAAAGCAACAAACCCATATAAAGTCGACCATAATCCATACCCATGTATTGGTAAGATTAATTTATCGATAGTTCCATCGTTATTTTTTAATAGATAAACAGTTACATAATTTGATCTTCTTCCAATAGATGCAGGATCATCTTTAAGGGCAACACTTAATAATGGGTCTGATGCTGCTTTACGGTCATTGAAGGTCCTAGGATTAAATTTATCTGTAAATAAACCGCTTTCAATATCCACAATCCTCGGCTCAAAAGAGGCAAAGGTTTCTTCTATGTTAGTACCCTCAGAATATAGCCCTGCAACTTGCAATACATTTTTCTGTTTATCACGAATTTGATTTTCTTGCTGAATGGATTTAAGTTTTACAGCTGCTAAAGAAACTATCATTGAACAAAAAAGGCAAAGCGTTATTGCAACAAGTATTGTTTTGGGAATACTATCAATTGGCAGTTTCTTAAATTTAGAAAAAATATTATCCTTTTTTTCGCTAAGCATTGGCCGCTACCATCCGCCTAAGAATATTTGCTTTGACAACAAAATGATCAATTAGAGGTGAAAATACATTACCAAATAATATTGCAAGCATCATTCCCTCAGGAAATGCTGGATTCAGTACCCTTATCATTATCACCATAAAACCTATTAGGGCACCATAAATATAACGACCAGTATTTGTATGGCTTCCAGAAACTGGCTCTGTAACCATGAACACTAAACCAAAAGCGTAGCTTCCTATTACGAGATGCCAATACCATGGCATACTAAACATTGGGTTTGTATCAGAACCAACCCAATTTAAAAAAGAAGAAAATACTATCATTCCAACTAAGCAACCAACTATCATTCGATAGTTTGCTATCCTAGTTGCAAGTAAAAAACATAAACCAATTATGCATGCCAAAGTCGATGTTTCACCTAGTGAGCCTTGTATTGTTCCAAAGAAGGCATCTGACCATGTAATTCCATAACCCACAAGAGATTCATAGCCTTCGGAAGCTGATATACCTAATGAAGTTGCTGATGAAATACCATCAACCGGAGTCCAGACAGAGTCACCAGACATATAAGCAGGGTAAGCAAAATATAAAAATGCTCTGCCAGTTAGGGCGGGATTTAAGAAATTTTTCCCTGTTCCTCCAAAAACTTCTTTCCCTACAACAACCCCAAAAGAGATACCTAATGCAACCATCCAAAGAGGTGTTGTCGCTGGTAATGTTAGAGAAAACAACATGGATGAAACTAAAAACCCTTCGTTTACTTCATGGCCTCTGGCTGTCGCAAACAAAACTTCCCATAAGCCACCAGCAATTAATGTCATTATATAAATAGGCAAAAAGTACAGGGCACCATGAGCCATATTGGCAAAAATACTACTAGAGTTGAAAGGTATTCCAAATAATTGTAGCAACCATATTCTCCAACCTGCTAAGTCAGATGGGTTCAGATTTTCAAGAGCTAGATTTGTTTGCAGACCGGTATTATAAAATGCCCATAAAATACATGGAATTAAAGAAATTACTACATATGTCATTATTCTTTTCATATCTACAAAGCTTCGAGCGTGAGGAGCAGCTTTGGTTACTGTATTACTAGTATAGAAAATTGTTTCAACCATTTCAAAAATTGGGTAAAATTTCTCATATTTTCCATCTTTTTTGAAAAGCGGCTCAACAGAATTAAAAAATTTACTAAATGCCATACTTTAGCCTTCCTTCTCAATTTTTTTAAGACTATCTCTTAAAGCAGACCCATATTCATATTTCGCAGGACAAGCAAAAGTAACCAAAGCCAAATCTTCTTCGTCGAGCTCAAGGGCTCCAAGTGATTGCGCAACATCAGTATCCATTACTACTAAAGCCCGAAGTAATTGGGTTGGTAAAAAATCTTGAGGCATTAAGGTTTCAAAAATACCTGTTGGCACCATAGCTCTTCTGCCACCATTAAGATTAGATGTTAAATTAAATAACTTAGACTTTCTAAAAGCTGATATCAAAACAGGCATTATTGAAAATTTATTTGGTTGTGGCTTTATCCATCCAAATGAGATTTTTTCTTCATCTTCTTTTATTAATGTAACCTGACGAGAATACCTACCAAGAAATGATAATTCACCCTCAGCAATATTTCCTGATAGAACTGAGCCTGAAATAACCCTACATGGGCTATCATTTAAAAATTCATTTTTTAATAAATCATCTAAAGAAGCTCCTATATATGTTTTGATCAGTCTTGGAGACTTGGCCAAAGGGCCACAAATTGAAACAACTCTCTCAATATCCAAAAACCCAGATACAAATAACTTCCCTATTGCTATAACGTCTTGATAACCTATAGACCAGACAGTTTTTTCTATACTTGGCGGATCTAAGAAATGCATATGAGTACCTGCCAAACCAGCTGGATGGGGCCCGTTAAACTCATAAGTCTTAAAGTTTTCTATTTCAATCTGGCTATCTTTCTTCTTGCAAGTGAACACATTTCCTTTGGTTAATAATGAGATTTTTTTAACCCCTTCTTTAAATGCATTAAGATTATTATTAATTATTAAATCAGCATCAGGGCACAAAGGCTCAGTGTCCATCGCTGTTATAAAGATTGAAGACGGCTCTGAATTTGGAGATGGAACTTTAGAATAAGGGCGCGTTAAAAAAGAAGACCACAACCCGCTATCTAGAAGGCATTTTCTAACAAACTCTACTTCCGGTTTAATTTTGTTATGTAACTCAATAAAATTGATGCCATTATCCGATAAATTTTCAATAGCGATTACCACACTAAGAAGAATGCGTCGCTCACCTCGATTGATGCTTTCAATATGACCTTTACAGGGGGAAACATACATAATTTCAGGAAAATCTTTATGACAAAACAAGGGAGTACCTCTTTTAACCTTGTCACCTTCAGAAATTAACATTTTAGGTTTTAAGCCTTCAAAGTCAGTTGCCAGAACTGCTAAAGTTTTTGGCTTTTGACCGTCATATATTTTTTGTTCTGGAGAGCCTAGTATAGGGATGTTTAAACCACGTTTCAAAGAAAAGTTCGTCATTAAAAATATATTCCTAATATATACATGTATTCGGGTATAACTGTTTAACGAATTATATTCTAGTTCACACGTTTGATAAATTAAAAAAGTTAATTTTTATGCTGTTAAACCAAAATACTTTTAAATTTAATTAATTTCAGTCTTATAGAGCATAAAACATAGCTATAAGTTCCATTAATGATGGGTAAAATAGGCAGGATTTTATATTAATATGAAATTAAGGAATAATAATTTATAATTAGTTCGAAACCTTATGATAACTTTTATATTTACATTCATTTTTTTAATGCTAGTAGTCATTCTTATGTCACTGGGCGTTATGTTAATGGGTAAAAATATTAAAGGAAGTTGTGGGGGATTGAATGCCGTATCTGGTACAGATAAATGCCTTGTTTGCAATAAAGACATTGACCCTAATAATCCATTGATTTCTCAATTAGACTGCAAAAAAGAAGTTAAATAAATAGTTATTAAGATTGCATATCAAAGGGTACTAAAACTAATATAAAAAAAGAAGCTGATGATAATAGCCCGTAAACCCAAGATTTTAAAATCCATCCATTCTTTTTATTTTTCCAATTTATCCTAAAAGCTTGCCCAGAAAAAATCATTAATAATAATAAAATTAGTCCAAAATAAGAGGGTAAATAGATATCAGGTAACATAGAAAATAATTTAACATAAACAACCATAATATTATGACAATTTTTTTAATTATCCTTTTAGCAATTTTGTTTGCAAACCTCCCCTGGTCGACTAATTATTTTTTGATTTTTTTTAAGAAGCCAAAAAAAAATATGTTTCTAATACTCGTTGAACTAATTCTTTATTATTTTATTTTTGGAGGTGTTCTTCTGTTAATGGAGAAACAAATCATTGGAAACACCCACAACCAAGATTGGGAGTTTTATGCGATAACCTTTTGCCTCTTTATTGTTTTTTCATTTCCTGGCTTTATTTATAAGATCATTTGGAAAAAATAATCAAAAAATTATTAATTATAGGTTGCGGGAAGCTCGGACAAAGAATTGGAAAGAACCTTACTGAATTGCCTATAGAAATTATTGGAATTAAAAGAAAATTACCAAAGATCACTCCAAGATTTGAAATACTTGCTCTAGATATCTTCTCAGATAAATTCTCAGCCAATGTTAGACTTATTAGCCCAGATTTTGTTATCTATTGCGTTTCATCTGATTCTCAGACAGAAGAAAGTTACCAAAAAAACTATGTTGAAGGCCTAGGAGTTAGTATAAAAGCATTAGGGCAATTAGATAATTTTCAACATTTATTTTTTGTATCAAGCACTCGTGTTTATGGGCAAGTTACAGAAAAATTTTTATCTGAATCAATAAACCCCCAACCATCTGATTATGGAGGCAGGGCATTATTAGACGCTGAAAAATGTTTAAAAAAAACATTATTTAAATCAACTATTCTTAGACTTTCTGGAATTTATGGAGATGATAGGCATCATTTGTTAGGAATTGCTTCCGACATTAAGAAATGGCCACTAGAAGACCGTTGGACAAATAGAATACATGAAGAGGATGCCGTTTCTTTTATTAGCTTTTTACTTACTCAAATACTTAATAAAAAAGAGATTGAGAGTTTGTATTTAGTAACAGATAGCCAACCTGTTTCTTTATATGAAGTTCTTAATTGGATTAGATCTGAGCTTGGACTCTCACTAGACAAAACTCCCATTCCCAAGAAAATCAATGGAAAAAAACTCGTATCAGAAATACTACCAAGGCTAAATTTTTCTTTTAAACACCCTAATTATAAAACTGGATATGCTCAGATGATCGCCAAATTAAATAAAACAACTTAATTAGAATATTGATTGAAGATTAAGGCTAGGATAGAATGGCGCGTCGGAGAAATTGTAATAGGCGCGTAGCTCAGTTGGTTAGAGCACCACATTGACATTGTGGGGGTCGTTGGTTCGAATCCAATCGCGCCTACCATTTTTCCTTTAATAACTCTATCTTGATTAACTAAAACCTTATAAAATAATGGTTTATATAAGAAATTAATTATGCCAGATATAAAATTACCAGATGGTTCAATAAGACAATATAAAGAGCCTGTTACAGTAGCTAATATTGCTAGTGATATTGGTGAAGGTTTATTTCGTGCATCATTAGCTGGCAAGGTTAATGACCAACTAGTTGATTTAAATTTTGAGATTTCAGAAAATTCGACCTTATCTATCATTACAGCAAAAAATCCCGAGGGCTTAGAAATTATAAGGCATTCAACTGCACATTTGCTTGCACATGCAGTCAAGGAAATTTATCCAGAAGCACAAGTAACTATTGGACCTGTTATTGATGATGGTTTTTATTATGATTTTTCTTATGAAAGACCATTTACGCCTGAAGATCTGATTTTGATAGAAAAAAAGATGATGGAGTTAGTCAAACAAAATTTATCAGTAACTAAGAAAATAACTCCAAGAAATGAAGCAGTTAAATTTTTTAAAGATAATGGTGAGAATTATAAAGCTGAAATTATCCAATCAATCCCTAAAGAAGAAGAAGTTTCTTTGTATTCACAAGGTAACTTTACAGATTTGTGTCGAGGTCCTCATACCCCCTCAACTGGAAAATTAAAAATCTTTAAATTAATGAATGTCGCAGGAGCATACTGGAGAGGCGATTCTAGCAATGAAATGCTGCAGAGAATTTATGGAACTGCTTGGGCAACAAAAGAAGACATGGCTTCATATTTACTTCGCTTAGAAGAAGCAGAAAAGCGCGATCATCGAAAATTAGGGAAGCAACTTGACCTGTTTCATTTGCAAGATAATGCACCTGGGATGGTTTTTTGGCACCCAAAAGGGTGGGCTCTATGGCTTCAAATAGAAAATTATATGCGCGAAATGTTTAAAGAATATAGTTATCAAGAAATCAAGACACCAACAGTTTTAGATAAAGGACTTTGGGAAAAATCTGGGCATTGGGAAAGTTACCATGAAAATATGTTTACAACTTCTTCTGAAAATAGGGAGTATGCGGTTAAACCAATGAATTGCCCAGGACATGTCCAAATATTTAACAATAATCTTCACAGTTATCGAGATCTTCCGTTACGGTTAGCCGAGTTCGGTTCTTGCCATAGAAATGAACCTTCTGGAGCTCTGCATGGATTAATGCGAGTTAGAGGATTTACTCAAGATGATGCACATATATTTTGTACTGAAGACCAAATAAAAGATGAAGTAAAAAACTTTAATGAAATGCTTTATAAAGCATATGCTGATTTTGGTTTTGAAGAAATTTTAGTAGTTTTATCAACTCGTCCTGAAAAAAGAATTGGTTCAGATGAGGTATGGGACAAAGCAGAAAAGTCACTTGAAAGTGCGATGCAAGAAATTGGACTTGATTACAATACTCAAGCAGGAGAGGGTGCATTTTATGGCCCAAAAATTGAATATACGTTAAAGGACAGCTTAGGGCGCTTATGGCAATGCGGCACAATTCAATTAGATTTTAACTTACCAGAAAGGTTAGGTGCTGAATACGTTGCTGAAGATAATAGTAGAAAAATACCAGTTATGCTTCACAGGGCAATTGTTGGATCTATGGAAAGGTTTATTGGTATCTTAGTAGAACATTATGCAGGATTAATGCCTGTATGGCTGGCACCAACTCAAGTTGTAGTATTAAATATTGCAGATGCTCATATAGGTTATTCTAAAGAGGTCGTGGAGATTTTTAAGAAAAATGAGATTAGATGCGATTCGGACTTGAGAAATGAGAAGATTACCTATAAAATACGCGAACACAGTATTCAGAAGGTACCTTACTTAATAGTAATAGGTGACCGAGAAGTAGAAAAAAGACATGTTACCGTGCGAACCCAAAAAGGCGAAGATTTAGGTTCAATGTTAATTGATGATTTTATTAAACATCTTTCGAGAGACATTAAAGCTAAAGCCTAATAATATGAGGTTGCGCGGTTTATTTTTTTATAAAAAGGGGTTTAACTATAGCTTTAGATAAAAATGTGCGAATTAATAGGGATATTAAAGCTCAAGAGATTCGCTTAGTTGGTTTGAAAGGCGAGCCTTTGGGAATTGTATCTCTAGAGCAAGCTTTTGAAAGTGCTGAAGAGCAAGATACTGATTTAGTTGAAATTGCACCAAAAGCAGTTCCACCAGTTTGTAAGCTGATGGATTTTGGAAAATTTAAATATGCTCAAAGCAAGCAAATGCATGCAGCTAGGTTAAAGCAGAAAAATGTTCAAGTAAAAGAAGTGAAATTTAGACCTGGAACTGATGACGGTGATTATCAGATTAAATTAAGAAATTTAATAAGGTTTTTATCTGTAGGTGATAAAGCTAAAGTAACTTTAAGATTTAGAGGTAGGGAGATTGCTCACCAACAACTTGGCTTGGCTTTATTAAAAAGAGTTGAAGCAGACTTAATAGAACATGCTGTCTGTGAGCAATTCCCAAAAATGGAAGGAAGGCAAATGGTAATGGTTTTAGCCCCTCTCAAAAAGGTAAAGCCAAAATCAGAAGGTAAAGTTACTAAAGTGCAACAAGATAAGCAAGAAGCTGAAGTAGAAAAGAAAGTAATTGAGAGTGATAAGGCCTAATAGGCATGCCGATGCATTCATAATAAAAGGAGAATAAAATGCCAAAAATGAAAACAAAAAGTGGTGCAAAAAAACGCTTTAAATTCCTAGGTAGCGGCGCTATAAAGCGTACAAAATCTCATCTTCAACATATTTTGACCAAGAAGACAACAAAGCAAAAAAGACATCTTCGTGGAACCCAAATTATTTCATCGTCAGACGCAAAGCGCGTTCGTGCGATGATGCCAACGCAATAAGGAGAGAATATAATGCCTAGAGCAAATCGTAGCGTACCAGCTAGAGCAAGACATAAGAAGGTAATAGATGCTGCAAAAGGATTTCGCGGTAGAAGGAAAAATGTTTATAGAATAGCCAAACAGGCTGTTATGAAAGCTGGCCAATATGCTTACCGCGATCGCAGACAAAAGAAGCGTGTGTTTAGAGCTTTGTGGATAGCAAGAATTAATGCTGGCTCAAGAGAGTGTGGTTTAACGTATAGCCGTTTTATGAATGGACTAAAAAAAGCTTCAGTTGAAGTTGATAGAAAAGTACTAGCTGATATGGCTGTTTTTGATAAGCCTGCTTTTGAAAAGTTTGTTGAATTAGCTAAAACCGGCCTTGGAAATTAAATATTAGAAGTTTTTTAAAAAAAGGAGGCCTATGTGTCTCCTTTTTTATTAGAATAGACATATGGATCATCTAAAAGAATTAATTGAATTAGCAAAAAAAGATTTTGATGAGTGCAAAACTCTGACAGAACTAGATAATTCAAAATCTAAATACATTGGTAAAACTGGACCTTTAACTGAGGCTATGCGTGGACTTTCTAAATTATCAAATGAAGAAAAGCCAAAGGCAGGAGTTTTTATTAATCAAGTTAAACAGTCAATCGAGTTATTATTGGATAATAGAAAAGAGGCTATTCAAAAAGCAGCAATGCTTTTTCAATTAAAAAATGAGTATATTGATGTAACCTTACCTGGGCTTAAACAGTCAAAAGGAAGCCTCCATCCGATCTCTTTAACAATGCATCGAATAGAGAATATTTTTCATTCCATCGGCTTTGATTTGGCAACCGGTCCCGAAATCGAAGATGATTATCATAATTTTACAGCTTTAAATATTCCAGAGTCACACCCTGCTAGAGCGATGCATGACACATTTTATATTGATAAAAATCATGTCTTAAGAACTCATACTTCACCAGTACAGGTTAGATATATGAAGGATAATCAACCTCCTTTAAAAGTTATCTCGCCAGGGAGAGTTTATCGAGTAGACTCGGACGCAACTCATTCCCCAATGTTCCACCAAGTTGAAGGTTTGTGGATTGATGAAAGTGTTAATTTTGCAAATCTTAAAGGCGTAGTTCAAGATTTTCTACAAAAATTTTTCGAAGATAATAGTTTAACAATTCGTTTCAGACCATCTTTTTTCCCTTTTACAGAACCATCTGCTGAGATTGATATGAGCTGGAATGGTGGATGGTTAGAAATCGGTGGTTGTGGCATGGTTCACCCTAAAGTATTAAATCAAGTAAATATAAACACTGAAGAATTTCAAGGCTTTGCATTTGGCTTAGGCGTAGAGCGATTGACCATGCTGAAATATCATATTGATGATTTAAGACCATTTTTTACTAATGATTTAAGGTTTTTAAAGCAGTTTGGAGATCAATAATGCAATTTTCTAAAACATGGCTTCAAGAGTTTTTTGATAAACCAATTGATAAAGTTGATTTAGCTGGGCTTTTAACAATGTCAGGATTGGAAGTAGATGATGTTCAAGATTTATCTAAAATATCAAAATTAATAGTTGTAGGCGAAATAGTAAATATAGAAAAACATCCAGACGCAGATCGTTTAAATGTATGCCAGGTTGATATAGGATTAGAAAAGTCGATTCAAATTGTTTGCGGAGCACCTAATGCTAGAGTTGGAATTAAAGTACCTTGTGCTTTAGTAGGGGCTAAGTTAACAGACTTTGAGATTAAAAAAGCAAAATTAAGAGGGGTTGAGTCTAATGGTATGTTGTGCTCTGCTAAGGAATTAGGAGTTAGTCAGGATTCTGAAGGCCTCTATGAGCTTGGGTTAGATAAAAAAGTAGGCCAGTTAATAATTGATGCCTTATCATTAAATGATGTTGTTTACACTCTTTCCTTAACGCCTAATCGCGCTGACTGTTTAAGTATGCTAGGCATCGCAAGAGAGTTGTCAGCATTATCAGAATTGCCATTAAAAAAAATAAATAATCAATTAGTAAGTGAAAGCTTCGCTTTAGACCAGAAGGTTAAAATTGATGAGAAAGATTCCTGTCCAAGATATTGCGGTATTCAAATTAGAAATATTAATAATAAAGTCACTTTACCTGCGTGGATTCAGCAAAATTTAGAAAAAAGTGGAATTAGCTCAATTAATCCAGTAGTAGATATATCAAATTATGTTTTAATCGAAATGGGGCAACCACTTCATGCTTTTGATCAATTGAAAATTAGTGGTGACATTTCAGTTAGAACAGCAAATAAAAACGAATCTCTTCAACTACTTAATGATCAAAATATAAAGTTTGAGGGTATTGAATTAATTATCGCAGATGAGCGGGGCCCTTTAGCACTTGCTGGAATAATGGGCGGAGACTCTTCTGCTGTTAATATTAATACAACAGAAATATTTGTTGAGAGCGCATACTTTGATCCTACTTGTATTGCAGGTAGAGCAAGATCATTTGGGTTAAATACAGATTCATCTCATAGGTTTGAAAGAGGAGTTGACTTTAGAAAGACCTCAGTTGCATTAAAAAGGGCAGCAACATTAATAATTGAATTCTGTGGAGGGGAGTGCTCAAATATATTAGATATCGAAAGCAACCTTCCAAAAAGAGAGGCTATTAAACTTAGAGCTAAAAAAGTGCAAGATATTATGGGGGTAGCTTTAAAACATAATGATATTAAGTCTGTTTTAGATAAATTAAATTTTACTTACTCTGATTATAAGGATGGATTCTTAATAACGCCGCCAAGTTTTAGGTTTGATTTGTCAATCGAAGAAGATCTGGTTGAGGAAGTAATAAGAATCTACGGGTACAATAATATCCCAGCTTTAACTCCAATTAGTCAGGCTAAAATGATTGGATCCCCAAATAGTAAAAAAAGTATTTATTCAATTAAATCCTCACTAGTTAATTTAGGGTACAACGAAGTTGTAACATACAGTTTTATTGATAAAGAAACTGAGGAAAAATTACATTCCAATTTAAATATAATTCAATTGCAAAATCCAATTGCCTCTCAAATGAATGTTATGCGATCTAAGTTATGGGGCAGCCATATTGAAGCATTAATTTATAATCTTAATAGAGGGCAAAATCATATTAGGATTTTTGAGATTGCACCCGTATATCAAAAGAGGAAATCTGATTTTAAAGAGACTTTAATGCTATCAGGCCTTGTATATGGAGATTATATTCCGGAGCAATGGGGTGGGGATAAAAGAGAAACAAATTTTTATGATATTAAAGGGGATATAGAGATAATATCAAGTAATACAGTAAGTATAGGTGCCCCTAAAAATACCGTACCAGAGATTTTTCATCCAGGACAGGCGGCAGAATTAATGAGGGATCAAACTTCAGTTGGATGGCTAGGTCAACTCCATCCTGCATGGCAACAAAAATATGAATTAACTGGAAAAACTTATCTCTTTGAATTATCTATGGAAAGCTTAATTAATTCAAAAGATGTAAAAATTAAATTACCTTCTAAATTCCCACCATTAAGGCGGGATATTTCAGTATTAGTTGATAAGGATATAAATGTGGGAGGGATGGTTAGTGAAGTAAGTGCTCAGGCTGTTAATGGGGTAATTGACTTCTATCCTTTTGATATATATGAAGGTAAAGGTATAGAAAAAGACAAAAAAAGTATTGCTTTTCTGATACTTATGCAAGATACTTATAAAACACTTGAGGATGAAGAAGTAAGCAATATAGTCAACCAAGTGTTAGGTATATTACAAAAAAAATTTAAAGCATTACTTCGTTAAAGTTTTTTAAGAGCAATAAAAAATTATGACCCTAACAAAAGCAGATTTATCAGAAACCTTATTCAACAAAGTTGGCCTTAATAAAAGTGAGGCAAAAGAAATGGTTGAAGCTTTTTTTGAGGAAATTAAAGGTTCTTTAGAAAGTGGTGATAGTGTCAAACTCTCTGGTTTTGGAAATTTTGATTTAAGAACAAAAGCTGAAAGACCGGGTAGAAATCCAAAAACTGGTAAAGAAATACCAATTAAAGCACGAAGAGTAGTGACATTTCACGCAAGCCAAAAATTAAAAACTAGTGTAGAAGAGACATCCCCTGGAAAGAAAACATAAAAAAATACTCCCCCAAATACCATCAAAAAGGTATTTTGCAATTGGGGAGGCGAGTAAACTTTGTGATTTGAAGCCACACGTTTTAAGATATTGGGAGCAAGAGTTTCCTCAATTAACGCCGGTTACAAGAAGGGGCAACAGAAGGTATTACCAGCAAGAAGAACTTTTGTTGATTCGAAAGATTCGGCAATTACTGTATTTTGAAGGATTTACAATTCAAGGTGCAAAATCTAAGTTATTAGATCGACAATTTGTAAAAGACACAATTTCAAAAGTTGAAATTGAAAAAGCTCAAGCCGAGCTACCCCTTTCTGCTGATCAGCAAGCAAGTAATAACTCAGAAAATCTTGATAATCTTAAGATTCAACTAAATGAAATTCTAAAAATCTTGAAGTAACTTTTATTCGGGGCGTAGCGCAGCCTGGTAGCGTACTTGCATGGGGTGCAAGGGGTCGTGAGTTCGAATCTCACCGCTCCGACCAATTAAAAATAATAAAGCAAGCTAGATAGATTTATCTGTCAATACTTAGTGCTTGCCACCTATGTAAGTAAATACTTTTTTCAATGAACTAAATTTATATTACAAATACTGATTAAATTTATATTCATGGTATTTTTATTAGTTATTTTTTCGGTGTCAGTAAATTTAACTTTTCTCATTCCTTATTGCTAAACTAAAAAAAAATAATTAAGGAATAATTTAATATTGACACAACGCCATAAAATTGACACAGTAGTATATAACGAATGAAAGATTATACTTTTAGTTTCGTTAAGAAACGGAATTTTATTTAAACTAAACAGGAGTAGTTTATGAATAAATTATTATTAATCACAGTATTAGGCTTTCTTATGCTTGGCTGTGCTGCACAAGAAGAAGTTAAAGCTTTCCATCCAACTGATGATGTTAGCTCTCAGTCACAGGGCGGTAAAGGCCATACAAGTGACGGCTCTGAAGTTCATTTACCTTAGTATTATTTGTTAATAAGGTAATTTTATTTAAACTAAACAGGAGTAGTTTATGTATAAATTATTATTAATTACGGTTATAGGTTTTATGATGATTGGTTGTTCTTCAGAAAATGAAGAAGTTCAAGCCGAAGCGGAGCCAGAAGCTCAAGCAGAATCAGGAGTTAAAGCTTTCCATCCAACTGATGATGTTAGCTCTCAGTCACAGGGCGGTAAAGGCCATACAAGTGACGGCTCTGAAGTTCATTTACCTTAGTATTATTTGTTAATAAGGTAATTTTATTTAAACTAAACAGGAGTAGTTTATGAATAAATTATTATTGATCTCAGCTTTAGGTTTTCTTGTAGTGGGATGTGCTGCACAGGAAGAGGCTGTTAAACCTTACCATCCAACTGACGACATTAGCGCACAATCACAAGGCGGTAAAGGTCATACAAGTGACGGCTCTGAAGTTCAATTAGAGGCACCAGTAGTAGCTGAGGCGCCAGCAGTTAAACCTTTCCATCCAACTGACGATGTAAATGGTCAATCACAAGGCGGTAAGGGCCATACAAGTGACGGCTCTGAAGTTCAATTACCTTAAAATAACTTTTTTTTAAGGTATTAAGGTAATTATTAAGCTCAAAGAGGATAAGATTATCTAATGATTTTACTTAGATAATCTTCATGCTCATCATCATAGTCGAAATGAAAATCAGGAATAATATAATTAATGTAAATCTCAAGTTGAACTTTTGTAGTTACTTGTAACTGCATCTTCAATGATCTGCTTTATGTTTAATGTTTTTTAATTAACCATAAAAAAGGAGAAATACTATGTGGACACAACCTCAAGCAACTGAAATGCGTTTTGGTTTTGAAGTGACTATGTACGTTTGCAATCGCTAGTTTCATATGAAATTCAGTAATTGTAAGAATACAGAAATTACTCTTTGGCCGTTTCATAATTGGAAATGTACTTGTCCAATTTGTTCAGCCGAAGCTATTTAATTAACTTTTCTTTAAGGAGAAATATTATGTGGACAACACCAGCTGCAACAGAAATGCGTTTTGGTTTTGAAGTAACCATGTACGTAATGAACAAGTAATTTATTTGTTCTGATGAAAAAGCCCGATTTTTTATCGGGCTTTTTTTATTTCCATTAGAATGTAGAGTATGAAATATATTTTTATATCAATAATTATTTTTTTACTTTCTGGTTGTCAATCAATTAATCCAATCTTCAAAGAAAATCCTAACAAAAAAGAAACTAAGATTGAAGAATCAGGCGCTTACTCCTTAAATGATGGACCAGAAGAAAATCTAGATGAGATTCCAAATGCTAAACCACAATATGAAGCACTCTCAAAATGGACATTAGTTTACGAATCTTCTGATTCAAAAGCAAAGTATTATGCAAATATTTTAGAAATAAAACCAAATAAAAAATTCTCTAAATTAAGGTTGTGGACGATAGAAGACTTTAATTTATTACAAGAGGTAGCCAGCTATAAGTATTTATCAATTAAAAGCTTTACTGAGTTTGATTGTAAGTACTCTAAAATAAGAATTATGGGGTATTCACTTTATGAAAAGAACATGGCTAAAGGTGGCATAGTATTTTCAAAAGGCACGCCATTTGAATGGCAAAAAATTAATAAAAATACAATTAATGAAAAGTATTTAGATATTGCTTGTAAAGAATCAGGCCTAAGTTAGTTAAATTCAGAAAAGAATTTTTTCCTGAGGGATATAGTCCCCTAATATCTCTTTAAAATCATTTTGTATTAATTTTAAATTATTACTTGAATTTGCTTCGAAGCGTAAAACTATAACAGGTGTTGTATTAGATGCTCTCATAAGACCAAAGCCATAATCATATTCAACTCGTAAACCATCTATTTTAATAATTTCAATTGCATTTTGAAATTTTGCTTCATTTTGTAAGACCTTGATAATTCTGTGCTGCTCACCTTCTTTTAGTTTTATATTTAATTCTGGGGTGCTAAATGATTTAGGCAGAGCCTCTAAAATTTCTGAAGGATTATCAAAATGACTTAAAATTTCAATTAAACGAGCACCTGCATAAATACCATCATCAAAACCATACCATCGGTCATTAAAAAACATATGCCCACTCATTTCCCCAGCAAGAATTGCTTTAGATTCTTTCATCTTTGCTTTAATTAATGAATGCCCAGTTTTCCATATAATCGGTATTCCTCCACGATTCTCAATCCAGGAAAATAAGTGTCTTGTTGATTTAACATCAAAGATTATCGATGCCCCTGGGTTCTTTTTTAATACATCTTCTGCAAATAATAAAAGCTGACGATCTGGAAAAATAATTTCACCTTTTTTTGTTACAACACCCAAACGGTCTCCATCCCCATCAAATGCTAATCCGAGCTCACTTTCGCCTTTTAATAAAGCCTCTTGAAGGCTGACTAAATTTTTTACGTTTGATGGGTCTGGATGATGATTTGGAAAATTACCATCGATATTACAAAAAAGTGACTCTACTTGAGCACCTATACCTTTGTACAATTCTTCAGCACAAATACTTGCAGCCCCATTTCCACAATCAATTGCTACACGTATTGGCCGTGCTAACTTTATATCACTATAAATTTTTTCAAGGTAAGCCGGCTTAAGGTCTGAATTACTCATCTTCCCTTTACCGATTAGGTATTTTTCTTTAATGATTCTTTTGTATAAAGCTTGAATATCATCGGTGGACAATGTCTTACTGTTGATAACAATTTTAAATCCATTATATTCAGGAGGGTTGTGGCTACCCGTAATCATAATGCCAGACTGAGTGTTGAGGTGATGCGTGCTGAAATACAACATGGGGGTAGTTACCAATCCAATATTGACTACATTAATTCCTGTAGAAAGTAACCCTTTGGACAACAAGTTAAACATATGGGGGCTAGAGAGGCGACCATCATAACCTACACATATATCTTTTTGATTCTGCTCAAGTGCCACACTACCAATTGATTTACCAATTTGAATTACCGAACTATCATTTAGAGTTTTACCAACTACACCACGAATATCATAGGCTTTGAAAATATTTTTTTCAGGGAATTCTTTATTCGTATTCATCTATCCATGCCAATTGTATTGCCTCTAAAATGCGTTCTCCACATTTACTAGGGTCATCATCAAAACCGTCAAGATCTAAAACCCATTGACGTAAATCTGTAAATCTTATGGTTTTAGGATCCACTTCTGGATTGTTATCGTAAAGTATTTCTGCAATTTTAAGAGTATCTGTCCAGTGCATGTTATTTCCCTCTATTTAAACAATATTAATTGAATTATAGCGGAACTTTAAAGTCGTAACGTATTGATTTTTTACGCATAGGAATGGAAAAATTCTATCTTAGCCGTGATAAAATAATGACTCTATAAATTTTAAGAATATTTAATACGTATGTTTAATAAATCTAATTCCCTTGATAAGGTAGACCCAGAAATTTGGAAACAAATTGTTAATGAGACTCGTCGACAAGAAGAGCATATAGAATTAATTGCATCTGAAAACTATACAAGCCATGCC
>Ga0209710_1001009_pt1 | contig 22781 bp, 23 predicted proteins | sample ArcticOcean_MG_C_5_FD_187436 | JGI IMG/M metagenome (GOLD analysis project Ga0209710, IMG submission 187436) | Marine microbial communities from western Arctic Ocean - ArcticOcean_MG_CB4_138 (SPAdes) (version 2) | ecosystem: Environmental > Aquatic > Marine > Oceanic | place: Arctic Ocean...
AGAATGATTAACCAGGCTACTGGTAGAGTTCATACCAGTTATAACCAAGCAGTCGCAATTACTGGGAGACTAGCCAGTTCTGACCCAAATTTACAAAATATTCCCATTCGAACTGCTGAAGGAAGGAAAGTAAGGGAAGCATTTATTGCGCCACAAGGATCAAAGATACTGTCTGCAGATTATTCACAAATTGAATTAAGGATAATGGCACATTTGTCCCAAGATGAGCGCTTAATTGAGGCTTTCAATAATGATGAAGATATTCATAAAATTACAGCTGGAGAAATATTTAATACTTCGATAAAAAATATTACAAATGAGCAAAGAAGATACGCCAAAGTAATTAATTTTGGGCTTATATACGGTATGAGTCCATTTGGGCTTGCCAAGAATTTAAATATTGAAAGAAGTGCAGCACAAAATTATATTGACCGTTATTTTACTCAATACCCTTCAGTAATGCAGTATATGGATGATGCAAAGCAAATAGCTAAAGAAAAAGGATACGTAGAAACTTTTTTTGGAAGAAGGTTGTGGCTTCCTGAAATTAATGGTTCAAATGGAATTTCACGAGCAGCAGCAGAAAGAGCTGCAATAAATGGGCCGATGCAAGGTACAGCAGCAGACTTAATCAAATTAGCAATGGTTGAAGTACATAATTGGATCAAGAAAGACCCTCAAATTAAAGGAAAGATGATCATGCAGGTTCATGATGAGCTTGTTTTTGAGGTTCCCGATGTTGAAGTGGAGCTTTTTAAAGAAACAGTTCCCAAACTAATGAAAAACGTTGCCTCACTATCTGTTCCATTAATCGCAGATATAGGGGCTGGTCTTAATTGGGAGCAAGCTCATTAACTCAGGAAATAAAACAAATATTATAGATATCTCTCAAAAAGAAATACATGGAATAATTATCGGGGATGAAATATTATCAGGCAAAAGAGAAGACAAACACCTAAAACATTTAACAAAAACCTTAAAAGAATTTGGCTTATGTCTTTCAAAGGTTGACTATATTCCTGATGACTTAGATATTATTAGAAAAACTATTCAAGAAAAAGTTGGGGCTATTGTTTTTTGTTTTGGTGGAATTGGCGCTACTCCGGATGATTGCACTCGGCATGCAGCAGCCCTTGCCCATAAAAAATTTATAACTCAACATCCTCAAGCAAAATTACTCATAGAAAATCAGTTTGGTAAAGATGCTTATCCAAAAAGAATATTAATGGCAGATCTACCAAAAAACTCACAACTTATTCCCAATGTTATTAACAATATCCCAGGGTTTTTTATAAACCATCATTACTTCATGCCAGGTTTTCCAGAAATGGCTTGGCCAATGATTGAATGGGTTATAAATAACCAATATAAATCCCTAATAAATGCAAAAGATATTAAAGACCAATCGATTTGGCTTGATGATCTAAGTGAAAGTATGCTCATCGATACTATGAATGAAGTTGAAAAAAGAAATAAAGAGATTAAAATCTATAGTCTTCCAAAATTAGCACCAAAAAAAACATTAGAGCTCGGAATAAAGGGATCAAGTAAAAATGTAAAAAGAGCAATGCAAGATCTAAAGAGCAAACTAAAGGAGTTAAAATTTAATTGGCGTGAAAATTAAATTTTGATAATCCCCTAATTGATTATAAAATAAGCAATTCGCTTACCATTAAATAACTTGAAAATGCAAATTGGCCCTCATAAACTTAAAAATAATTTGATTCTAGCTCCGATGGCTGGAGTTACTGATCGTCCATTTCGTATGCTATGTAAACATTATGGTGCTGGGATGGCTGTAAGCGAAATGGTAACGTCAAATTCTTTGCTTTACGGAAGTGAAAAAACACTATTAAGAGCTAATCATGAGGGTGAAGTTGCACCAATCTCTGTCCAAATTGCAGGATCTGATCCAGAAATGATGGCAGAAGCTGCAAAATTCAACATGGCAAAGGGCGCTCAAATTATCGACATCAATATGGGTTGTCCCGCTAAAAAAATATGTAATGTCATGGCAGGGTCAGCGTTACTTCAGAAAGAAAAACTAGTAGAAAAGATTCTCAAGGCCGTAGTTAAATCTGTTGAAATACCTGTGACTCTTAAAATAAGAACAGGATGGGATAAGGAAAACAAAAATGCTACTAGAATAGCTAGAATAGCTGAAGATTCTGGTATTCAAGCTTTATCTATGCATGGTAGGACTAGGGCTTGCCTTTACAAAGGTGATGCTGAATACGATACCATCGCCGATGTTAAGCAAATTATAAATATTCCAGTTATTGCTAATGGTGATATTACAACTCCAGAAAAAGCAAAATTTGTTCTTGAATACACAAAAGCAGATGCTGTTATGATTGGGCGAGCAGCTCAAGGAAGGCCATGGATCTTCAGAGAGATTGAATATTTTCTAAACACTGGAAAACATATGTCGCCACCAACTATCTCTGAAATAGAAAAAACTACAATAAAGCATGTAGAGGATCTTTATGATTTTTACGGTGAAGAAAGAGGTCACAGAATTGCAAGAAAACATATCTCTTGGTACACAAAAGGTCTTAAAAACTCAGCTCAATTTAGATTTAATATGAATCAAATTGAAAGTGATACGCACCAGATTGAATTCATTAAAGAATATTTTAGTGAATTAAGAAAAATTGATAACCATATTATCTATGAAGATTCTGAAAATAAAATTGGGCTAGTTGCATAATGAGTAAAGCTAATTTATCAAATGATATAGATATCCTTCTTGATCAGTACATTAAAGACTTGTCTGGAGAAAACCCAAATGGTGTTTACGATATGGTTATTCAGTCGGTTGAAAAACCACTTTTACTTTATATCATGAACCTTGCTGAAGGCAATCAAAGTAGAGCTTCAGATATTTTAGGGCTTAATCGAAACACTCTTAGAAAAAAACTTAAACTTCATAAAATTGAAACATAAAATGATAAAAATAAAAAGAGCGTTAATTAGTGTTTCTGACAAAGCAAATATTCTAGAGTTAGCAAAAGTACTTAAAACCCTAGATATTGAAATTATTTCTACTGGTGGAACGGCATCATTACTAAAGGACAACGATATTAAAGTAATTGATGTGAGTGATTACACTGGATTTCCAGAAATGCTCGGTGGTAGAGTCAAAACATTACATCCAAAAATTCACGGAGGCATTTTAGCTCAAAAAGATAACCCAAAGCATATAGAAACACTAGAGAAAAATAATATTCCACAAATTGATCTTGTAATAGTTAATTTGTATCCTTTCGAAGAAGCAATTGCTAACCCCAAATGCACGCTAGAATTAGCAATTGAGAATATTGATATTGGTGGTCCCACTATGATTAGGGCTGCTGCAAAAAATTATAAAAGTATTACTGTATTAACAAATCCAATTGAATACGAATATTTCTCAAATCAATTAGTCAGTGGTAAGGGTCAAATAGAGGAGCAATACCGATTTAAACTTGCTCAAAATGCTTTCTCTTATACTGCTCAATATGACAATGTTATTAGCAATTATCTTTCTCAAAGTAATGAAAAAATAGAATTCCCTAAAACATTAAATCAAAAAATGATTAAAAAGATGGATATGCGCTACGGGGAAAATCCACATCAAAAAGCTGCATTTTATGTTGAGCCAAAAATTCAAAATGGTGCTCTTGCAAATTTTTCTCAAATTCAAGGTAAAGAGTTATCGTTCAATAACTTAAATGACTCGGACACTGCATGGGAGTGCGTTAAGTTATTTTCTGAGCCATCAGCTGTAATTGTAAAACATGCTAATCCTTGTGGTGTTTGCTCTGCTGATAAAGTAAGCGATGCCTACCAAGGCGCTTTATCAACTGATCCAACTTCAGCATTTGGAGGAATTATAGCGATCAATAAAGAATTAGATTTAGAAACTGCAGAATTAATTATAAAGCAATTTATTGAGGTAATAATTGCTCCTAGCTATTCTCCGGGAGCAATAAATGTCTTTAAATCAAAAAAGAATATACGATTATTAAAAGTTTCAATAAATACATTAGGAAATCAGTTTGACTTTAAAAAAATTGGTGGGGGATGGTTAGTGCAGACTAGTGACAATCACAAGCTAGATATTAGTAAATGCAAAGTGGTGACTAAATTAAAACCGAGCCCTAGTCAGTTAGATGATTTAAGTTTTGCCTGGGAGGTTGCTAAGCATGTTAAATCCAATGCAATTGTTTTTTGTAAAAATAAAAAAACACTTGGAGTTGGTGCGGGACAGATGAGTAGAATCGACAGCACAAGAATTGCTGCACTAAAATCAGAAACTGCTGAAATATCTTTAATTGATAGTGTAGTAGCTTCAGATGCTTTTTTCCCTTTTAGAGATGGTATAGATGTGCTTGCAAGTTATGGTGCTAAATGTATTATTCAGCCTGGCGGGAGCATTAAAGATAAAGAGATTATTAAAGCAGCTGATGAGCTTGGTTTAGTAATGGTTTTCACTGGTATAAGACACTTTAAACATTAATTATGAAAGCGCTAATAATTGGTAATGGTGGTCGTGAACATGCTTTAGCATGGAAAATAGAACAAAGTCCTCATGTAAAAAAAGTTTTTATTGCTCCAGGTAATGGGGGTACTGCCTTAGAGGAAAAGATAGAAAATATTGATATTGATTCTAATGATATAGATCAATTAGTCTTATTCGCAAAGAAAGAGGCAATAGATCTCACAATTATTGGCCCTGAAGTTCCATTATCAAATGGAATTGTAGATACCTTTATAGAAAATAATTTAAAAGTTTTTGGTCCAAAAAAGTTAGCTGCTCAACTTGAAAGCTCAAAGGATTTTTCCAAACTGTTTATGGAGCGTCATAAAATCCCAACTGCTAAATACAAAACATTTACCAATGCTAGGGATGCACATAAATACATTAATAAAGAAGGGGCCCCGATCGTAATTAAGGCGGATGGGCTAGCCGCTGGAAAAGGTGTAGTAGTAGCAATGACTATAGATGAAGCTATAACTGCAACAGACTCAATGCTTGAAGATAATTTATTTGGAGATGCAGGCGCTAGAGTCATCATAGAAGAATTTTTGACAGGGGAAGAGGTAAGTTTTATCGTTATATGTGACGGAAATTCTATTCTTCCATTAGAGTCAAGCCAGGATCACAAGAGACTCCTAAATTTTGACCAAGGTCCAAACACAGGTGGCATGGGTGCATATTCTCCAGCTCCCATTGTAACTTCAAAATTACACCACAAAATTATGAATGAAGTTATCGTCCCTACTATTGAAGGTATGAAAAAAGATGGTATAGAATTCACAGGGTTTTTATATGCTGGCTTAATGATTGATAACAATAATCAAATTAAGACTCTTGAATTTAATTGTAGAATGGGAGACCCAGAAACTCAGCCTATTCTTTTCAGGCTTAAAAGTGATTTATTTGAAATACTACTAGCAGCAGCAAATAAAAAAATACAAAATTATAAAGCTGAATGGGATGAAGGTTCGGCAATTACTGTTGTTATTGCAGCCAAGGATTATCCTAATCAGCCTAAAATTAATGATGAAATATTTAACCTGAGTCACGCACAAAAAGATTCATATATATTTCATGCAGGAACAAGTCTGAGAAATGAAAAAATTTATACATCCGGCGGGAGAGTTCTTGGTGTCACTGCAAAAGGAAAGTCACTGAAAGATGCACAAGAGCAAGTCTATGCATTAATTAATAAAATTAAATTTAATGGTATGCAATATAGAACTGACATTGGCCAAAAAGAAATTAAAAAAAATCGTGAAAAATCATAGATTAAGTCGATTTATTCGTCGAGGAGGTATTATTGCTTACCCGACCGAATCATCTTTCGGGCTTGGCTGCGACCCCCAAAATAAGAAGGCAATAAATAAAATTATTAGACTTAAAAAAAGATCACATAATAAAAATTTTATTCTCATTGGTTCTTCGATAAATCAGTTTGCTAAATTTTTAGATCCAATTAATGACTCGATTAAAAAAAACTTATTTGCTAAATGGCCAGGGCCACATACGTGGATTCTAAATGCTAATAATATTTGCCCATGTTGGCTTAAGAATAACTCCAAAATTGCATTAAGAATTCCTTCTTTTAGTCCTTGCAGATCTTTAAATAAATCAATTGGAATGGCTATTACCTCTACAAGTTTAAATTTAAGTGGAAAGGTTCCACTTAAGAACTATAGAGATGTTTTTAGATTTCTACCTACTCAAGTTAAAATTATTAAAGGGCGTATAGGTAAAAACAAAAAACCTTCAGTAATTCAGGATTTTAAAACTATGAAGATTATTAGATCATAATGAGTAATGAAATTAATAAAAATTTAGTTAGGGATTACTTCACTGACCTTCAATTAAAATTAGTGGAGGCCTTGCAATTAGTCGATGGGAAAAATTTTTTAGTCGATTCATGGCAGAGAGAAGAAGGTGGGGGTGGTACGACATCTATTTTAGAAAATGGGAATGTGTTTGAGCGAGCTGGCATTGGGTATTCATGTGTAACTGGTTCTAAACTTCCAAAGTCAGCAACTGATGCTCATCCAGAAGTAGAGAATAGAAAATGGGAGGCTATGGGTGTTTCGTTAGTTTTTCACCCCCAGAATCCTTTTGTTCCAACTGTACATATGAATGTAAGATTCTTTGTAGCTTCAAAGCCTGGAGAAGCAGATATTTGGTGGTTTGGTGGAGGAATAGACCTCACTCCCTATTACGCTTTTGGAGAAGATGTTATTCATTTTCACCGAACACTTAAAAATACATTAGACCCTTTTGATAAAAAACTTTACCCAACCTTTAAAAGAAATTGTGATGATTATTTTTTACTTAAGCACAGGAATGAGGCTCGGGGAGTTGGTGGTATTTTTTTTGATGACTTTACTGATAATAATTTTAGATATTGCTTTGAGCTAATAAAGGCTATTGGAAGTAGCCTGACCAAAGCTTATTTACCAATTGTTCAAAAAAGAAAAGATAAGAAATTTTCAAATAAAGAGAGAGACTTTCAACTTTATCGAAGGAGTCGATATGTTGAATTTAATTTACTACAAGATCGGGGAACCTTATTTGGTATTCAATCAAAAGGGAGAGTAGAATCTATATTAATGTCTATGCCCCCATTAGTTAAATGGTCTTATGACTGGAAAGCGACAATAGGGAGTGCTGAAGAGAAATTATATACTGACTTTCTACCCCCTAAAGATTGGGTTTAAATTATGCTAAAAAAACTTTTTAGAAAAAAAAATATTAATTCTAAGTCTGATGATAAATTAAATCGATGTCTCACTTCTTTTGATTTAACTCTTCTTGGTATTGGCTGCATTATTGGTACAGGAATTTTTGTATTAACAGGTATTGCGGCAGCTAATCAAGCTGGTCCCGCTGTAATTTTATCATTCTTAGCTTCTGGTTTTGCTTGTGCTTTTGCTGCCCTCTCTTATGCTGAATTATCATCATCTATTGGGGGGTGTGGAAGTGCCTATGGCTATACTTATGTTGCTTTTGGTGAGTTCATTGCTTGGATTGTTGGTTGGATACTCTTAATGGAGTACGGTATGTCAATTGCTGCCGTTGCTAATGGCTGGTCTGGGTATTTCAATAACGCACTTATTGCAATGGGTATTGGATTGCCTGATGCCTTAACAAAACCACCAAGTTTAGGTGGAATAATAAATCTTCCTGCCTCTCTTATTATTTTAATGATTATGGCTTTATTAATTGTTGGTATAAAAGAAAGTGCAAAATTTAATAAGGTAATGGTTGCGGTTAAAGTTTCTGCAATCTTAATCTTCATTGCGTTAGCTATGTTTAATGTTAATCCTGAAAATTGGAGCCCTTTCATGCCCTACGGTTGGTTTGAAACACTCCCTAGTGGTAAAACAGTCGGGGTTTTAGCTGGAGCATCAATTGTCTTTTTTGCTTATGTCGGGTTTGATGCAGTTTCAACAGCAGCAGAAGAAGCTATCAACCCTCAAAGAGATTTACCTAAAGGAATAATTAATTCACTATTATTTTGTACTATCATTTATATAATTGTAGCAGCTCTCTTAACAGGAGTCGTGCCTTACCAAGAACTTAATGTTTCATCGCCAGTCGCATTCGCTTTAGCAAAAATTGGGTTTCCATGGGCTTCTGCTTTAGTTTCCACTGGAGTTATTGCTGGCCTTGCAACAGTAATGCTTGTCTTATATTATGCACTGACGAGAATTATCTTTGCAATGAGTAGGGATGGCCTCCTCCCTAAGAGCCTTAGTTCAGTTAACCAGAAAACTCAAACTCCAATTAAAACTATTTTAATATGTGGTATTTTTATATCTATAGTAGCTGGCTTTACATCTTTAGGTACACTAGCAGAGATTGTTAATATTGGAACTTTATCTGCTTTTGTAATTGTCTGTTTAGGGGTAATTGTTCTAAGAAACAATACTCCAAGCGATAAAAATACTTTTAGAAATAAATGGCATCCGATTGTCCCTGTTTTAGGAATTATTTCATGTAGTTTACTTATGCTATTTTTACCTATTCAAACTTGGGTAAGATTTATTATTTGGATTCTAATAGGTGTTGGGATGTATTTTGTTTATTCTTATCGAAATAGCAAGCTAAATTAAACCTTTAATATTCTTGGACTGAATACTCTGTAGCGATGCTATGAGATAATTTAGGGTAAATCACTACACTATTTTCCAAAAGATTAGCAGTTTCTACACAAATCATCCTTCGCCATTCACCTTCTTCGCCCATATCTCCCATTGCTAAGGCTTTTTCTTGCCATGGAGTCCAGACAACAGTTGAGTTACTGTTAGATTTTTTTATTGTAATCACACGATTAAAACTTTCATCTTCAATATAACAATCGTTACTCGTATTAGAATAGACTCGGTCAAATTCACTATTAAAACTAATAGAGTTCTTCTCTATTCCACGACTAAAATCATCTATCTTATCTGTATAAACTGAATTTTCTAGTCCTGTTACTTTTATCTTTTCAATATCGGAAATATAAAAATATGTATGATATCCCTCACTAATCAAAAATGGATTATCAGATAAATTTATTGTTTCTAAATTTAAATATAAACTTTCACCAACTATAATTGTTAGTATTAATTCAAAAGAATAAGTTAACTGTTTAGTGACTGCCTCAGTTGGGATCATTGTAAGAACAATTTTCGTTGCTCCATTTTTTAATTGTACTGACTCCAATAACTTCCAAGGTATTACTCTAGCAAATCCATGGGCGCAAAAACTACCATCAGTTGGGTGCTTTCCAAACCAAGGCCAACAAATAGGAACACCACCTCTAATTGATCTACCCTTCTCATATCTGGCGTTTGAAGAGCGCCATAAAACATCTTGTTTAGCTGATTTCGGTCGCCACCAATCAACGTGTCCGCCTTGCAGTGCAACTCTAGCAACAGCTAATGAGTTATCAATTTCAATAAATTGAAGCCCGTCACCATCATCGATGATCTTAATACTTTTATTCAATTTAAATTATCTTTTCTTTAATTGATTGATATCTCTAACGGCACCATTTGATGCGCTAGTGGTCATCATTGCATATGCTTTTAATGCATCTGTTACTCGCCGTTTCCTAGGCTTTGGATGCCAAGGATTTTTACTATTGTTCATTTCTTCTCTTCTTAGTAATAATTTTTCATTTGTTATTTTTAAATTAATTTTTCTATTAGGAATATCTATGTCTATATGGTCTCCTTCTCTCGATAGAGCAATCCCTCCACCCTCCGCAGATTCTGGAGATGCATGACCTATACATAAGCCTGATGTACCCCCAGAGAAGCGCCCATCTGTTAACAAAGCACAAGACTTACCTAATCCTTTTGATTTTAAATATGCAGTTGGGTAGAGCATTTCTTGCATACCAGGCCCACCTTTTGGACCTTCATATATGATAACTACAATGTCTCCCGGTATTATTTTATCTTCTAATATTGCTTCGCAAGCAGTATCTTGAGATTCAAATAATCTAACCCGGCCAGAGAATTTTAATATTGCTTCATCAACTCCAGCCGTCTTAACAATACAGCCATCTTCTGCAATATTTCCATAAAGAACAGCTAGACCTCCATCTTTACTGTATGCATGAGCAATATCTCTTATACAGCCATTATCTCTATCATCATCTAAAGATGGCCATACTTTTGCTTGACTAAAAGCTTCTGTTGTCGGTATTCCACCTGGCGCAGCAAGATAAAATTCTTTCACTATATCTTCTTTAGTTGAAATAATATCCCAATGATCAATTGCCTCACCAAGAGTTTTCGAGTGAACTGTATAAACATCTTCATGCAATAGCTTGCCTCTTTTAAGTTCACCCAGGATTCCATAAACACCTCCAGCTCTATGAACATCTTCCATATGATATTTTTGTGACGCAGGTGCAACCTTTGCTAGATAAGGTACTTTTCTTGATATTTTATCTATATCTGACATCGTAAAATCAACCTCTGCTTCCTTAGCAGCAGCTAATAAATGTAAAACTGTATTTGTTGATCCTCCCATGGATACATCTAGTGCCATTGCATTCTCAAATGCTTTTTTTGTAGCGATACTTCTCGGTAAAACAGATTCATCATTTTCCTCGTAATAGCGCTTAGTAATATCTACAATTTTCGCACCTGCATTTAAAAATAATGATTTTCTAGCAGTATGAGTAGCTAAAGTACTTCCATTTCCTGGAAGGCTTAAACCAAGAACTTCCGTTAAACAATTCATTGAATTTGCAGTAAACATTCCTGAACAAGATCCACAAGTTGGGCAAGCTGATACTTCCATCTTTTTTAGATTATCTTCTGAAACACTTAAATCTCCGGCAGCGATCATCGGAGAAACTAAATCAATTTTTTCAATTTTTCCTCCATTCTCTTCCCAATCTACTTTGCCAGCTTCCATAGGTCCGCCCGACACAAAAATCACAGGTATATTGATTCTCATAGCCGCCATAAGCATGCCTGGTGTTATTTTGTCACAATTTGATATACAAACCATTGCATCTGCCCAGTGAGCATTAACCATATATTCAACACTGTCTGCAATCAAATCTCTGCTGGGAAGGCTATAAAGCATTCCATCATGTCCCATAGCTATTCCATCATCGACCGCAATAGTATTAAATTCTTTCGCAACTCCACCATTTTTTTCAATCTCCCGCGCAACTAACTGTCCCATATCCTTTAAGTGGACATGGCCAGGTACAAATTGAGTAAAAGAGTTCACCACTGCGATCATTGGCTTATCAAAGTCGCCATCTTTCATCCCTGTAGCTCGCCAAAGTGCCCTAGCACCTGCTTGATTTCGTCCGTGAGTCGTTGTTCTAGATCTATATTCTGGCATTTGAATCTCTTATGATTTATTTATATATTAGAATTTTAACTTATAATGGGGAAATAATGCTTATTCATCCTCAATTAGACCCTATTGCTCTTCAAATTGGTCCTTTAAAACTTCATTGGTATGGATTAATGTATTTTTTTGCTTTTTTGTCCTTTATTTACCTAGGTAAGAAACAATTAAAAAAAATATGGTGGAGCGATATAAATGAAAAAATTCTTGATGATACTTTTTTTTATGGTGCTTTAGGTGTAATTATAGGAGGAAGACTTGGTTACGTAGTGTTTTACCAACCAAATTATTACCTATCAAACTTGGATCAAGTTTTCGCTTTTTGGCAAGGAGGAATGTCTTTTCATGGCGGGTTTTTAGGCGTCTTGTTAAGCCTTACTTTTGTTACCAAAAAATATCATATTTCTTGGCTAAAGCTAACAGACTTTATAGCTCCATTAATTCCTTTAGGGTTAGGTTTTGGTAGGCTTGGAAACTTTATTAATCAAGAGTTATGGGGTAGGCCTACAGATTTAGCCTGGGGGATGGTTTTCCCCATTACCGATAAAATAGCAAGGCATCCCTCCCAGCTTTACCAAGCTCTATTTGAAGGTTTATTTTTATTCTTAATACTCTATTTATATTCAAATAAGAAAAGGGTAACTGGAAGTATTTCAGCATTATTTTTAATTTTTTATGGTTTATTTAGATTTCTAGTTGAATTTACTCGTGAGCCAGATAGTTTTTTAGGTCTTTTTTATCTCAATCTATCTATGGGTCAATGGCTAACTATCCCAATGATTGGTATTGGAATTGGAATGTTTTTTGTAATAAAAAATAAAGTGTAGTTAACAGCATCGATTTATCTTATTCCATTTTTCCTGGAGCTGTTGGAAATAAAAATCTTTTCTGTTTAAAGGCTTTTTATTGGAATGGTTCTTGCATGTTATGAAATTATTCAAATAAACCTCATAGGCATCATCTCCACTTAAAGTTCTTATGAACTTCCATATATTTTTAAGCATACTCAATTTGCTAATCCAGACTGTTTGTATTTTTTATTTAAAAATAGCTTTAAAACATCAAAAATAACCAGCCATAAAACTATCGTTAAAGTTGCTGTAATCACAGCATCAAATCTAAGATTAAATATTAGTTGATTCATAATGTTTATTTTTTCTTCTGGTATCAGTCCTGCATTTATTTTTTCAGTCATTGCATTTGCACCTGCTAAAAATCCCACCCTCACATCCTCACTAAAGATTTTTTGATAAGCAGCAGTTGAGGTAATAATTGCCAGCCAAGCTAATGGCATTCCAGTGATCCATGCGAACTTAACTCTCCCAGTACGTATCAAAATTGCGGTCCCAACACTTAATGCAATTGCGGCCAGTATTTGATTGGAAATTCCAAATAGTGGCCATAAAATATTTACACCCCCGTTAGGATCGATAACCCCTATATATAAAAAATATCCCCAACATGCAACTACAATTGCACTCGTTAGAATAGTTGAAGGAAGCCATGAAGTTCTCCCTAATTTTGGATGAATATTTCCTAAAATATCTTGCAACATAAACCTTCCTACCCTTGTACCTGCATCTAATGTAGTTAAAATGAAAATTGCTTCAAACATAATTGCAAAGTGGTACCACATCGCTAAAAGATTTTTTCCAAAAGCATTTGCAAAAATACTTGCCATACCTACTGCTAAAGAAGGTGCTCCGCCTGTTCTTGCAAAAAGGGTAGTCTCTCCAACATCTTTAGCAAGCTGCTCCATTTGATCTTGGGTCACAGGAAAGCCCCATGAGTTAATAGTTTGAATAACCATTGAAGGGTCGGATCCAACAATTCCGACAGGACTATTAATTGCAAAGAAAACGCCGGGCTCTAAAACGCAGGCTGCAACCATTGCCATAATTGCCACAAAAGATTCAAGAAGCATTCCTCCATAACCAATCATAGGAATATGCTTTTCATTATCAATTAGCTTGGGTGTCGTTCCAGATGAAATTAATGCATGAAAACCTGAAATTGCCCCACAAGCTATCGTAATAAAAACAAATGGAAACAAGCTGCCTCCAAAAATTGGTCCTGATCCGTCAGCAAAATTAGTTATGGCTGGCATTTTTATATCTGGTTGTAAAATTGCAATAGCAATCGCAAGAAAAATAATAGTACCCAACTTGACGAAAGTTGATAAGTAGTCTCGTGGGGCTAATAGCATCCATACTGGTAAGACTGCTGCAGCAAATCCATAAATAATAATAGACCATGCCAAAAACAAACCACCATGATCAAAATAAACCCTTAATGTTTCAGATTTATCAATCTCGCCCCCAATATAAACTGCAAATAATAAAAGGGTTACGCCAATTGCGGTTGCCTCTAGCACGCGTCCGGGCCTCATAAAACGCATATAAAATCCAATAAACATCGCGATTGGAATAGTCGCTGCTACTGTTGATGTAGCCCATGGGCTATGTTTCATTGCATTAACAACAACGAGGCCTAAAACGGATATTAATATAATCATTATTACAAAAGTAGCTATCAAAGATGCTGTTCCTGCGAGGTGGCCTAGTTCTTCTTTCGCCATTTGGCCTAACGTTTTACCATTCCTTCTGACAGAAAAAAATAAAATAGTCATATCCTGAACTGCGCCGCCCAGAACAGCACCCACTAAAATCCATATGGTTCCGGGTAGGTAGCCGAATTGTGCCGCAAGTGTAGGTCCAACTAAAGGTCCTGGGCCTGCGATTGCCGCAAAATGAGTTCCAAATACAATCCATTTGTTAGTCGGAATAAAGTCCCGTCCATTATTATTTTTTACGGCAGGTGTCTCTTTAAATTCATCTAATACTAATACTTTTGCAGCAATCCAGGCACCATAGAATCTGTATGCGACAAGGTAAATACATACAGCGGCTGTAATAAACCACAGTGCATTAATAGATTCATCACGACTAAGCGCTATAGTCGAAAAAGCGACTGCGCCTAATACAGATAAAAATACCCAGATTAATTTTGTTTTAATTAAATTAAGCATAAATTAGAAATATATTCTCATATTCATTTTTTCAGAGTCTTTTGGAACGAACTGTGCAATATTATCAACTATTCTTTGAGTTGACCATAGAACAGATATAGAGTCTAAGATATCATCGTCTAGTACCTGATTTTTTTTATATTGATTTCGAACTGATTCAAAAGAAAAATTAGGAAAAAACTTTAATATCAGCTTAATTCTTATCTTTTTCCCAATATCAGTTTTCTTACTTGCTTCAATTAAGCTCATATCATTCATCGCCATAAAGCTTAATTCCGGATGAACCTCAAATACTTCCAACTTACTGATTGAGTTATTTTCTAAGAATTTATGAGTTTCTATAATTTTAGGGAATAAATTCCATGACTGTTTTGAAATACGCTTTCCACATTCTTTAAAATTTACTTCACAAGCATCGATATAGTTATTAGCCTTTAATGCATTTAAAGTTGGTGGTGAGAATATAGTACACGCTCTTTTTTTAAGTAAAACTCTTGCTTCAATTTCAGCGAACCTTTTACCTGTATAAGACAATTCTAATGGAATATCTATACCAATATGAGACAACTTGTTTTGTTTTAAGTAATCATCATTTAAATTTTTAACAATATGAAAGCTTAATGAGTTTTTATCGTCAACTTTTGCTGTAATCCATCCCGCCCTACAACCATCAATACCGATTACACTAGACATTCTTTGTTATACTTTCACTTTATTGAGAAATACTATTATGTATTGATTTGATGATTTATGGATAATAAATATTATGTTGAATAAAAAAATTGTATTAGGAGTTACTGGCAGTATAGCTGCATACAAGGCTGCTGAGTTAATTCGACTTTTAAAGAAACAAGGAGCTGATGTCCAAGTCGTTATGACTAAGTCTGCGAAAGAATTCATCAGTCCATTAACGTTACAGGCATTGTCAGGAAAGCCAGTTTTAGAAAATATGTGGGAACCCTCTAAAGGCAATGGCATGGAACACATTAACCAGTCAAGGAAATCTGATCTAATTCTAATAGCTCCTGCTTCAGCTAATTTTATATCAAAACTTGCACAAGGGTTAGCGGATGACTTACTTTCTAATATTTGTTTAGCAAGAAACTGTCCGATTTTAATAGCGCCATCAATGAATAAGAAGATGTGGGAAAACCCTGCAATAAAAAGAAATATTCAAACTATAATTCAAGACGGTATCAGCCTCTCTGGACCAGAACCTGGTGAGCAAGCATGTGGCGACGTAGGAATGGGTCGCTTAATTAATGAAAAAATGTTGTTACTTGATATTAATCGTTCGCTAAGTACGCAAACCTTTAAAAATAAAAACATCCTTATTTCTTGTGGAGCTACTTTTGAAAAAATTGATGATGCAAGAGCTATTACAAATTTAAGCTCAGGTAAAATGGGGTTTAGTATTGTTGAGCAAGCTTATGCTTTAGGTGCTAATGTAACTCTAATTTATGGGCGAACAGAATCACTCCCTCCATCAGGAATAAATTGTATTTATGCGCCTAATCATAAAATGATGAAAAAAATAATAAAAGAAAATGCAAAAAATAATGAAATTTTTATCAGTGTAGCTGCAATTTCTGACTATATTCCAAAACCTGTTGCCGGTAAAATAAAAAAAGAAACTGATGAATTAACATTAAAACTTCAAAAAAGTTCTGACATCCTCTCCGAAATATCTTCTGAATTCAAAAATATTTTTTGTGTTGGATTTTCAGCAGAGAGTGAGAATATTATCAAGAATTCACAAATTAAACTGAAAAGTAAAAAATTGGATATGGTAATTGCCAATAATATTAATGATTCAATGGGTGAAAATTCTTCTGAAATATTCATAATAGATAAAAATGAAGTAGTTCATATTCCTAAGAAAAATAAAAGTGAATTAGCATACGATATTCTTAACCATATAATAAAATTAATAAATAACAAAAAAGGTGTCTATGAGCATATCAATTGACTTTAAAATCCTTAATCCTTTAGTCAAGGATCATATACCTAAATATGCCTCTCCAGGTTCTGCAGGGCTCGATCTTAGAGCTTGTATTGAGCATGTTCAAACACTCAATCCAGGTGAAACTTTTTTAGTACCTACTGGGATATCTATTTATATAAAAGACCCTAATTATGCAGCGGTAATATTGCCTCGTTCTGGCTTGGGACACAAGCATGGAATAGTCCTCGGAAACTTAGTTGGTCTAATTGATTCAGATTATCAAGGTGAATTATTAGTATCTTGCTGGAACCGAAGCGATAAATCTTTTTTAATAAACCCTTTAGAAAGAATTGCTCAACTGGTTGTTGTGCCAGTGATCCAGGCAAAATTCAATCTTGTAGCGCATTACCCCGAAACCGAGAGGGGTGAGGGTGGATTTGGTAGTACCGGTAAAACCTAAAAAAGACTTGTAAAGACATTGATTTATATGGTCTAATAGCGATTCTTTTAAGAACTTAGTTAAGGAATGACTCATGGCTCGTGTATGTGAAGTAACGGGGAAAAAAACTGTAACAGGAAACAATGTTTCTCACGCAAACAATAGAACAAGGCGACGCTTTATTCCAAATCTCCAAAATAGAAAATTTTGGGTAGAAAGTGAAAATCGTTGGGTATCTATGCGTATATCTGGTGCAGCTCTTAGAACAATTGATAAATTAGGAATTGATACCGTAATTCAAAGAATGCGGGCTGAAGGGAAAAAGGTTTAGAAATGAGAGAAAAAATTAGATTAGATTCATCAGCAGGTACGGGCCATTTCTACACTACAACAAAAAACAAAAGAACAACGCCTGATAAAATTGAGATTAAGAAATTTGATCCAACAATAAGAAAGCATGTTTTGTATAAAGAAAATAAAATTAAGTAACTTATTTTTTTATTTTTTCTGAATTAATAATTTCAACTGTTCTATAAGGGTAAGGTATTTCAATATCATGTTTTTGGAATTCTTTCCAAATCTCACGATAAACATCTGATTTTAGCCCCCATGAACCCTCTTCTGGATCAAGAATATAAAACGAAAGCATTAAATCAATACCACTATCTGCAAACTTCATTAAGAATACGGATGGCATCGGATCATTTAAAACTCGAGATTCGTTTTTTGCAGTGTTCAACATAATTTCAAATGCTTTATCCACCGATGATTTGTAGCTTATTTGAACATCAACAGATATTCTAGATTTTCTATCAGTTAATGTATGGTTAATGATATTCTCAGATATTAATGTTTCATTTGGAATAATAACCTCAATACCATCAAGCTTTCTTAGTACAGTATATCTTGACCTTATTAGAGTAACCACACCATAATGCTCTCCCACCATTAAAATATCACCAATATGAATTGATTTATCAAGTAATATAATAAAACCACAAATATAATTACTAGCAATTTTTTGCATACCAAATGCCAAACCAACGCCAAATGCTCCTCCAAAAACTGATAAAAATGTTAAGTCCAAACCGATTGATGACAAGGCAACAACAACTGCTACAACGTAAAGTGTTATTTTTAAGATTTTATTTAACATTACTCTAGCATTCATATCTAATTGATCTACCTTCATCAATCGGTTCTCAATGAACTGCCCTATTGTTACTGCAAATAAAACTGCAATGCTAGATCCAAACATAACTTGAAGCGCTAAAAATAATGAAAAATTATTTTCACCAAAGCTAAACTGTATTTGTGCAAGACTATCTCTGATTGGTGAGAGAAGTCCAAATAAATACAAAGCAACTATTATCCATACTAATGAAGCAATTGTATTTTCGAGAGCGCGAATCCATGGTCTTGGCTTGATAATATATCTAATAAAATAAACACCTAAACGAATAATAATAAGAGCATTTACTAGGCTTATGGCGATATGTAAAATTGGTGTTGACTGAAAGGTGTCCAGGTATATCTTCGAGAAAAATAGTACAATTAAAATAATAATAGGTGAAATTATTCTAACTAAACCATCAGTTGCCATTTTCCAATTATTCTTAGCTGACCCAACAACATAATTTTTAATTACTTGATTAGTGAATAAAGAGAGGCCTAATGCAACTAAAATAGCGCTCAGTTGTGATAATGTTGTCATCGACAACAAAAAATCTAGACTAAAGTTATTTTTAATAAATTCAAATTTATTCATAATTTAATTATAATAAAACTAAGGTGGCCAACCCTAAAAATATAAAGAAACCCCCACTATCTGTCATAGCAGTTATTAGAACACTTGAGCCCACAGCTGGATCTTTACCCATACGGTTCAATACAAGAGGTATCATAACACCCATTATTGCTGATAAAATTAAATTCAATATCATAGCTCCAGTCATTACATATCCTAATTGTATATTCCCATAAAGTAGAAATGCAAACACTCCTAAAACGCTTCCCCATAGGATTCCATTTAACAATGCTACCCCAACTTCTTTAAACATAAGTAAGCGAATATTACTAAATGTAACCTGCCCTAATGCGAGTGCTCTTACAATCAGCGTAGTGGTCTGGTTACCAGAATTACCACCAATACCAGCAACAATTGGCATTAATGCAGCGAGTGCAACAACTTTTTCAATTGATCCCTCAAATATTCCAATTACTCTTGAAGCAATAAGTGCTGTAACCAAATTAATTGCTAACCAAGCCCATCGGTTCTGAACTGATTTCCATATTGACGAGAACATATCTTCATCCCTTAACCCCACCATAGAAAATTTCTCATTTTCTGTTTCGTCACGAATATAATCCATTACTGCATCAACAGTTAATCGACCGAGTAATTTTCCTGTCTCGTCAACAACCGGTGCTGTAACAAGATCATAACGCTCAAATGCGTTTGATGCATCATGAGCTGTATCTTTTGGCTTAAAAGTAACCGCGTCAGTTACCATTACATCTTGAACATTTGACTGTGATTCGCTAACCAAAATTCTCTCTAAAGGAAGTACGCCGAGAATTAATCCAAACCGATCCACTACGAATAATTTATCAGTATGATCGGGTAACTTTTTTATTTTCCTAAGGTAATTTAGCACTACTTCTAGACTTATATCATCACGAATTGTTGCAATATCAAAGTCCATTAATGCCCCGACTGATTCATTCGGATATGATAGTGCTGATTCCAACCTTTCTCTATTTTGTACATCTAAGCTTTCAAGTAAATCATTCAAAACATCGCCGGGAAGATCATTAGCTATGTCTGCTATTTCATCTGTATCTAATTGTTCTGCAGCAGCCAATAACTCAGTGTTATCCATATCTGCTATCAGGGTTTGTCTTACAACATCAGAAACCTCTACCAGAATATCCCCATCATTTTCTGACTTTACTAACTCCCACGCTGCCAATCGCCTCTCTAGCGGTAAAGCTTCGAGAATATCAGCAACATCAGATGGGTGAAGGTTATTCAATAACTCCTGAAGAGTCTTCAGACTTTCTTTGCTGCTCAGATTCTTAATTAACTTACGCTTTTCTGCATCTGCAAAATTTAAAGTACTTTCTGATTCATCTTGCTGTTTAAGCAGGAAATCAATTTGTTCAATGATTTTTGCTAGGCTTTCTATTTTTTCAGTGTTTTTTTTCATATTTTTTTACCTAACTATCAATACTTTTCATATCTATTATATTGATTTTTCATTAGATTTATTCATAATAATAAAAAAGCCAGCAATGCTGGCTTTTTTATTATTTAATTATAATTATAGATTTATTCTTTTGCTTTCATATTTTCTTTTTTCTTTACCGGTTTAGCTTTCACATCTTTAACAATCTCTGGTTCAACTTTTTTTGTCTTTGTCTCTTTATTTTCTTCTACTGCTCCATCTAGTGGTCGATCTACAAGTTCAATATAGGCCATAGGAGCGTTGTCACCCTTACGAAAACCACATTTTAATATTCGTGTATAACCACCATTTCTTTTACTATATCTAGGTCCAATCTCGCCAAATAGCTTCACAACAACATCTCTATCTCTTAATCGGCTGAATGCAAGTCGTTGATTATGTACACTTGAATCTCTCCCAAGAGTGATTAATGGCTCGGCAATTTTTCTTAGTTCCTTAGCCTTCGGTAAGGTAGTCCTAATTATTTCATGTTTCAATAAAGAGTTTGCCATATTCTTGAACAAAGCTTTTCTATGGCTACTTGTCCTGTTGAGTTTTCTATGTTTTTTTCCGTGTCGCATTTTATTACTCCATATTCTTTCTGATTATGCTGTCTCTGCACCAGCTGGTGGCCAGTTTTCAACAGGCATTCCTAATGCCAGGCCTTTTGTACTTAAAATATCTTTAATCTCATTTAGTGATTTTCTTCCTAAGTTTGGTGCTTTTAATAAATCACTTTCATTTCTCTGAACTAAATCACCGATGTAATGAATATTTTCCGCTTTCAAGCAATTTGCTGACCTCACTGTTAACTCTAGATCATCTACTGACCTAAGTAGTAAAGGATCAATAACTGGTGCTTGTTGAACTTCTACTTCCGTTAATTCACTTTCAAGATTAGCGAATACAGATAATTGACCCATAAGAATTCTTGCTGCGTCTCGAATTGCTTGTTCCGCATCAACTACACCGTTTGTTTCTACATCCATAATTAACTTATCTAAGTCAGTGCGTTGTTCGACTCTAGCACTCTCAACAACATAACTAACTTTTGTTATCGGGCTAAAAGACGCATCAATCATAATAAAGCCTAGTACGTTATCGCTTTCTGAGCCCTTAGTTCTGGCTGGTACAGGCTGATAGCCTCTTCCCATCTCTACTTTAGCTTCGATATTTAATTTACCGCCTTTATTGAGATGTGCAACAACATGGTCTGGATTTACAACATCCACATCAGGACCAACATCAAAATCACCAGCAGTTACAGGACCTTCTTCATTTTTATTTAGTGTAATTGTAGCTTCATTTTTATTATGCATCCTTAAAGCTATTTTTTTAATATTAAGAAGTACATCTACTACGTCTTCCTGAACACCGTCTAAGGTTGAATATTCATGAACTACACCATCAATCTTAACCTGTGTAATTGCAAACCCAGGGATTGATGAAAGTAAGACTCTTCTTATTGCATTTCCTAATGTAAAACCAAAACCTCTCTCCATTGGAGAAATAACTACTTTCGCTCTCTGAGGTCCAATTATGTCTACATCTACAACGCTAGGCTTTAAATATTCTGTTGGGTTAATTTCCATAAGTATCCTTTTTTTTATTTTTACTTAACTAAATTATTTTGAATAAAGCTCAACAACTAATGACTCATTAATTGTCGCAGGAAGATCGTCACGTTCAGGCTTGTTCTTAAATAATCCTTTGAATGCCTTTATGTCGACTTCTAACCATTCTGGAAAGCCTCTTTCTTCTGCAGCCTCTAGAGCAGCCTTAATTCGTAATTGATCTTTTGAATTACCATCTATAGAAACTTCGTCACCTGGCTTAACTTGGTATGAAGGTATGTTTACTCTCTTACCATTCACAAGAATACTATTATGTTTTACAATTTGACGTGCTTCTGTTCTTGAAGCGCCCATTCCCATTTTGTAAGTTACATTGTCCAATCTACACTCAAGTAATTGTAATAGATTCTCACCGGTTATTCCTCTTCTTCTATCTGCTTCAGCATAATAACCGCGGAATTGCTTTTCTAAGATTCCATATATTCTTCTTAGCTTTTGTTTTTCCCTTAACTGAACACCATAGTCAGAAAGGCGAGAAGCTCTTCTTTGTCCATGTTGTCCAGGTGGGTAATTTCTTTTTTCTATTGCGCATTTGTCAGTGAAACATTTTTCACCTTTAAGAAAAAGTTTTTCACCTTCTCTTCGACATTGACGACATTTTGGATCAAGATTTCTAGCCAATTCTATTCTCCTATTAGTTTCTTATAACTAAACAAAATTAAATTCTTCTCTTCTTTGGTGGTCTACATCCATTGTGGGGCACTGGTGTTACATCCTGAATGCTTGTTATTTTTAAACCTACTGAATTTAGTGCTCTTACAGATGATTCTCTTCCAGGGCCTGGACCCTTAATTCTAACTTCAATGTTTTTTACACCAAATTCTTGCGCCGCTTTTCCAGCTGCCTCGGCGGCAACCTGTGCTGCAAATGGAGTACTTTTCCTTGATCCCTTAAATCCAGCCCCGCCAGACGTAGCCCATGACAAAGCATTTCCTTGTCTATCGGTGATCGTAATAATGGTGTTATTAAAAGATGCGTGTATATGAGCTATGCCTTCTACAACACTTTTTTTAACTTTCTTTTTTACTCTAATATTATCTTTTGCCATTCTGATTTACCCTTTATTATTTCCTAATTGCACGTATAGGACCTTTTCTAGTTCTTGCATTATTTTTTGTATTTTGCCCT
>Ga0209710_1001011_pt1 | contig 22773 bp, 36 predicted proteins | sample ArcticOcean_MG_C_5_FD_187436 | JGI IMG/M metagenome (GOLD analysis project Ga0209710, IMG submission 187436) | Marine microbial communities from western Arctic Ocean - ArcticOcean_MG_CB4_138 (SPAdes) (version 2) | ecosystem: Environmental > Aquatic > Marine > Oceanic | place: Arctic Ocean...
GGTATAGTATTTACGGGTAAATTAGATACTGGTAATAGTGCTAGTGCCTGTAGTATCCACGCAGAAGATGTGGTGATTAAGGGTAAGAGTGTTACTTGGAATATGAATGGTGATAAATACTCTAAACCACTACACAGAACTATCAAATTAATCAAACCAGAAGAGTCACGACCTGTCGTTTTAATGGATATAAACTTTTTAAATATTACTTATAGAATGGAGGTGTCTTTAGACACTAATAGAAACAGGATACCGCTTCTCTTGAATAGGGACTTTATGCGAAGAGCTAATCTTATGATTAATCCTGCTCGTAAATTTATGTTAACAGATATAAAAGAAGTGGAGCTATGAAGTCATTTTCCCAGTTTATCGAAGAGAGCTATGGTGGTCCAGGCATGTGGATGCCGAAACAAAAAGACGGCAAGAACTGGATTGTCGCATACTCTATTACAATGAACGGCAAGACCACTGAGGTAGATAGAAAATTTAGAATCAAGTCAGACGCATTGAATTTTATAAAAGATTCTATAAAAACTTTAAAGAAAGACGATAGGGTGACCTCTTTTAAATTTGACAAACCGAAAGAATATAAGAAATGAAATCATTTTCCCAGTTTATCGAAGAGGGTTTTCTCGATGACATATTAGCAGACTTCGAACCCGTCTCTAAGGCAGAGATCGATAAGGTGATGAAGAAGTCGGACGCTGTACTCGCAAAGTATGCCAAGCCAAAGAGTCCGTACAAGTCATACAAACCTCGCAAGTACAGTGGGCAGAAACAAGAAGGGTTTTCTGAGTATGTTCGTTCACAAGGCGAACTGAAGAAAGCATGTGGTGGTAAGGTGACTCTCGATAACATCATCAGGATATTCGCGAACGATAACATAAAGGTTGCCGATAACTTCCAACCCATGATCGACATAACAGAGTTGTGGAAGATAAGAGAATACGACCGCAAGATGATTGATGGTTACACTGGTAAGAACACTGAAGCAGAAATGAAGAAACTGACTGCTGACATTAAGAAGAACGGAATCAAAGAATACGGTTATGTAACCATCGACCGAAGAAAGAACGGTGACGTTGAAGTTCTTCTGGGCGAAGGCAATCATAGACTTGGAATTGCAAAGGCAGTCGGCATCAAGCAGATGCCCATAATGTTCTCATACGGAAACATATAATGTTAAAGTTCTCTCAATACATAGAAGAAGCGTTCAACTCTCCCTATAAGATTAAAATGAAGAGGATATACGAAAAGCAATATAAAGGGAAGACGAAACTCAAAGACGGTTCACAGTTGGATGTGATTGCCACTCGCCATATGAGTGGTTCTACTGAGTTCTATTGGGAAATACTTTTCAAGAGGTCGGGATCAACTGATGTAACTGGTGAAGGCGACCAGATGAAAGTCTTTGCGACCGTCATTGATGCTATCAGACAGTTTATAGATCAGGAGGACCCCGAAGAATTCTTCTTCAGTGCCGACAAGTCATACGCCTCCTTTAAGGCGGCTGTCCTCAGGGCAGCCGGAAGCGACACAAGAGACAAAGGATGGCATGAAATGGAAAGTCGAGAGAAGTTATATAGCCGTTTGGTTAAGAGGTATTTGTCCAAAGGATATAAAGTAAAAGAGACTAGTAGTATTCATGGAACTGATTTTGTGCTGACAAAAAAATGATAAAGTTCTCTCAATACATAGAAGAAGCGTTCAACTCTCCCTATAAGTTTTCTGGTGGCCAGAGAGACAATGACCTCTATAGTTACAAGTTCGACACTCTTGATGTCAAGAAACAGGGTCGACTTCTTTCAAAACAGGGTCTTCGAGGAAGTCGAGTTGATGTGATGATAACGGGATCAGAATCTCCAGAGGATGAAGATGAATATATGTGGGAGTTAAGTTTCAGTCGCCAGCATTATGGTTCAGATAAAACTAGATATGACGTGACAGGTGAAGGCGATGCAATGCGAATATTTGCCACTGTCATAGCAATTTCTAATGATTTTATAAAAAGGGAAAACCCCAAATATGTCGTATTCGGGGCAGAGAAATCGAAAGACTCTGGTGGATCTAAAGAGTTACAGAGTCGCGAGAAGTTATACCTTAGAATGGCAAAAAAATACTTCGGCAACAAGTATAATATAAGGATGAATGCTGGTAGTAGAGAGTCTTTATTTTTCTTGGATAGAAAGAAATGATAAAGTTCTCTCAATACATCGAAGAGGCAAAGACCGAAAAGTCTCATCCGTGGTATGTTCACTCTCCCAGTTCGTTCAAGTCTCACAGAAATATGGGTAGGTTTGAATCAGAAGAAGATGCGAAAGCATACGTTAAACGGACACAAAAGCACATGCCCGATAATCTATTAAAGGTAGGAAAGGGAAAATTACCAAAATAGTGCTTGACATCCGTACTTAAATAGTGTATAATATGTACATATTCTGAAGAATAGAGCAATACAAACTATCCATCAGGGTATTTACTATTAATCTAATGAGGAAGTATGTATGAGTAAAGTGACTGTATCAAAAAAAGAGCAGGTACTAGGCGCACTGTTAGCTGGGCAACGTATCTCACCCGCTGAGATGTCAAGCCGCTTTGGTGTTAAAAACACTAGTGCAATGGCTTCAAGTCTTCGAATGGATGGATATCCTGTCTATCTAAATGAGGGCACCAAAGATGCTCGCGGTCGTGCGTTAGCTTCAAAGTACCGAATCGGCACTGCGTCTCGCAAAGTTATCGCTGCTGGTTATAAGGCACTAGCTACTGCATAACTAATGCGGCATATGGGGCGGGTGCAATGCTCGCCCCTTTATTTTCATAATGAGTTATAAGGTATATAGTGTGATATACGCCAGTGAGAATTACGACTTCCAAGGTCGAAAGCGAAAAAAACGCAAAGTGAAGGGTCTTCTGTATAAACGAAGAAAAGCTTCAGAGTTCGAAGAGATTGTCGATACACTGTATAATCATCGTAGTAGCAATCAAGAGTACCATTCTTCTCCAGATACTGTTGGAGCTGTTGGCTCTCTCGCGAGTCCGAAAAAGATAGAAGGATACACAGTATCTATACCCTACAATAAGGGTCCTTACCAAGTGATACCTGATAACGAAATAGAATATATAGGAAAATAGTCATGAACACGCCATCTATACTCAGACTGTTTTCAAACAAACTGCTTCGATGTGGTGAGTTTAAAAGCACCATAAACGGCGCTCCTTACTATGAAATAAAGGGAGTCGTAAGAGTCATGTGTCGCAAAGAACGTGACAGCAGCAAAAAAGGCACTTGGAGGTTTGTGCTGTACCAAGCCAATCTCAAGTCAGCCAATCACGGCAAAGTCATTCATAAAGATATGAGTTTTGAAGGAGCTTTAGCCTATGTAAAAGTGATGATGAAAAACAGCTATTACTGGAGCTACAGTGAAGAGCTTAACATATATCAGCTCGGTCAAGAGTCAGAAAATAGGAGGATCTAAACATGAAAAATGTTGTAGAATTAATGATAGACAATATCATGGAAGATTACACGATAAAGTCTTTTGACGAAATCGACTCTCTGACAATGATGGATCTGATTATGGTTATCGAAGACGGATTTGATGTATCGATACCCCTAAATGTCGTAGAGAATCTTTCTAGTAAAGATGACTTTCTAGAGAGGATACTTAAGGAATTGGGCTAGTAAATGAGCAATGGATTTTTAGTATTAGGTGATATCCATAATGAGTATCTGCTGTTTGCCAGGGCGCACTCATATGCTGTTACCAACAACTTACACATCGTTAGTGTAGGTGATGTAGTTGACTATGGCACCGAAGCTGCATCTACCATCACATACTCGCACAGATTACTGCTCCGAAGTGAAGCAACGTTTATAGAAGGAAACCATGACAACAAAATCTATAGGTATTTGAACGGTAATGATGTTAAGATATCTTATGGCATGACTTCAACAACACTGGCTGTTGAGGATGATGATGTGAAGAATGCATTCCTCTATCTATACGACCACATGAAGACCCATGTTGTTATAGGAGATACACATATAACTCATGGTGCATTCACGTCTTCATATTGGACGGATGGACCAAGCGGTAAGAAGTTTGACAGATCAAGACTCTACGGCGAGGTAGATAAAAATAAGCCCAGCATAGAGTATAACGGTTCTAACTATCCTGCTAGAACATACGAGTGGGTTGATGATATACCTTTCGGCAAGACTGTAATCGTTGGACATGATAGAAGCCCATTCAGTGATGTTCACGATAACATGGATGAAGTTGTGATTAGATTGAATGATCAGGGTGGAACCGCTATATTTACAGACACGGGTGCGGGCAAAGGTGGATTTATCAGCGGAGTTGTTCTGAGCGAGTTTGGCTTAGTGCAAGAGATAGTTAAGTTTAAAGGCTTGAGTGATAAGGAAATAAGACTATGAGTGGATGGCTAGTAGCTCTCACTGGAATCATATATTTCTATATTTGTGCAGAACAGTTATATCATAGAAATATTCCAATGGCTCTATGTTACGCTGGATATGCTTTTGCTAACATAGGGTTATATATGGCAGTCAGCAAATGACTGGTAACTCTTATAATGAGAATCTGGTCTGGTACGTAAAATGGACAGCTACAATTTTAGTTCTCGTATCGGTAGCCTTTCGCTTTGCTGGCACTGATTTTTACGTATTCGATCTAGCTGTTGGCGGACTCGGTTCAGCCATGTGGCTATGGGTCTCAATTCTCTGGAATGACCGCGCACTGATAATACTGAACACCGTCATGTTTTTGATGCTATTCGCAGCCCTCCTAAAACATATCTGATTTTTCTCACAAAATATCGAAAATAAAGCTTGACATTGCTGCCCAGTGTGATATAATGGTGTCTGAAATCGAGTAATAACAGAGAAAATCTATGAAAAAGCAGAATTACATCCTAGAAGTAGAAGTTAACGAAGAAATTTCATATAAGCATGATCCCATTCGCATTGAGAATGTGTCGGAAAATTCTGCAATAGCGGAGGCATGTTCAATCATTAAGAAGATATCTAAGAACTTTCTTCTGCCTGGAAGTGTTCGTGTGATGGTCGTTAACGAAGATAATGGCGAATCTATTCCAGTACAGTCAGAGAGTTGGTCATAATATGCACGTAAAAATAGGAAACTATCCCAAGCATAGATTCTACCACAATTGGTTATATGCGCTTGGCTGGACTAATGATGCGAAAGTCAATGTCCGTATTGACCCTTGGGATACGTGGTCTATGGACTCCACCCTTGCACTCATCATTGCGCCGATGCTAGAACAACTCCGTGATAGTACACACGGCGCACCGATAGTAGCCGACATTGATCGTCCAGAACATCTGATCGGCACTGTAGCAGATACTAGCAAGGGAGACGTGGATGAGTTTCACTTTGAAGCGTGGGACTGGGTACTAACCGAAATGTTGTTTGCTTTTGCGAGTAAGCACAGTGGCGATGGCTGGGAAAGCGATGCGTCTCAGAAGCGCATCACCAATGGCTTTCGTTTGTTCGGAAAGTATTACGAGGGGTTATGGGACTAAAATATCGAAAATAAAGCTTGACATTGCTGCTCAGTGTGCTATAATAGTGTCTGAAATCGAGTAATTAGAGAGAAAAAAAATGAGTAACGAAGTAACAGCATTTGGTATCATAAAGGCTCTCAAAGTGAGTGGCGAATTTTGTAGTGCAAGGATGGTTGCGCGATTGGCGAACATTGACGCTTCTAGCGAGAACCTTCAGATGATCATTGATGAGATGTATGATTTCAAAGAGTTGGGATTTTTGGAAGTCAGCAAAGAAAATCCCTTTGGAGGAAAACGACCTTGGTTCAAGATCGCTGATATGTACTAAAATAAAGGTTGACATTCCCCACCAGTGTGCTATAATAGAGTCTGAAATCGAGTAATAAGAGTATTCAAATGTTAGAGAAAAAATCAGTTTTAGCCCGATTGTTAGCCAACGAGAATATTTCCGTACAGCAGGGTAATTTTCAGTCTGCATCTTTTGATGTAGTTAATCGAGTATTACGCTTGCCCCTCTGGAAAGATGATATGTCGGCTGACGTGTATGATCTCTTCGTTGGACATGAAGTTGGTCACGCACTCTACACTCCTTCAGATCCCGATGTCTTGAAGATAGAGGGTGTGCCACATTCTTATATGAACGTGGTCGAAGATATCCGAATTGAGGAAAAACAACTTGAGAAATATCCAGGTCTAGTCTCTAGCTTTAAACGTGGCTATAGCGAATTGATCGAGATGGATTTCTTTGGCACTAAAGATCGAGACATTAACGATATGTCTTTTATGGATCGTCTGAACATTAAAGCAAAGGGTAGAGACTTGATTGAAGTAGAATTCTCCGAAGAGGAGATTCCCTACTTTAAGAAGGCAATGTCTGTAAAATCTTTCGATGATGTCGCTGCGGTCTGTAAAGAATTGGTCGCTTGGTTAGGGGGTGAAAAAGACCCTGAAGATAAAGAGAATGAAAGTGGCGATGAGTCTTCTGATGAAGAAAACTCTCCTCCCATAGATCAGTCTGGCGATGAATCTGCCGATGATTTCGGTGACGATTTCGGCTATGATGAATCAGAAGAGTCTGGCGAATCTGGTGATGAATCAGAAGAGTCTGGTGATGAATCAGAAGAGTCTGGTGATGAATCTGATGACCAAGCTCAAGCTAGTGACCAAGCCGATTCATCTTCTGACGATGAAAAATCTGATGAAGAGTCTGCTCCAGATAATTTGAAAGCAGGATCGTCTAAGCCAAACGGAAAGAATATTGAAGATTCTCTGCCCGAGGTTGAGACTGATACAGCCCAGCAAAAAAACACGTCTTCTTTAAATGAGGGTGAAGAAAAGTTGTTCGCCCAAGGAATGAGTCGAGCCCAGTATGAAATTTCGCGAGTAGAATATAAGGAGGTTCTTAAAAACAGAGCCGAAATCCGCGAGAAAAATCATGATCAGTGTGAACATACATATAAGCGTGCCGATAATCGGTTCGATGCTTTTTTGACTGACACCAAAAGTGTTGTTACGCTGATGTCAAAAGAATTCGAAATGAGAAAGGCTGCTTATCGTTCAGCTCGTGCCCGTCTCTCCACTAAGGGTTCTATTGACGTGAATAAACTTCACGCCTATAAGTATGACGACCAGTTATTCAAACAGGTTACTACTCTTGCTGACGGTAAAAGCCACGGCATAGTTATGCTAGTCGATTACTCTGGCTCAATGTCTAGTGTACTCGAATCTGTCATCAAACAGACAATAACACTAGTACTCTTTTGTAAGCGGGTCAATATACCATTTCAAGTATACTCGTTCACTACTAATCAAAACCGAGATGGAATTTTCAGGGATATCACTAATGCGGGTAATGGACTGACCGCTTTTAATGTCTCTAATCTTTCCCTGATTGAGTGTTTCAATAATAAGATGTCTAAGGGCGATCTACTCTATGCTATGCGAAGTATGTTTTACCATTCTCAATTGCCATATTGGGCTCAAGGTGATCTAGAGGCTCTAGGAAGCACCCCTCTGAACGGTGCGCTACTTGCATCTGAGTTTATTATCAAAGACTTTCTCAGGGTTAATCCAGTGGAAAAGTTGAACTTCATCACATTGACCGACGGTCACAGCAATCCCATAGACCTTACTGATGGGGCAGACGCTGACTGGAAAATGCAACGAATAGCTAAAAGGATTGTGATGAAAATCAACGGAAAGACTGTCGAGCTAGATAATGCTGCGTATGGCAGAGACGGCGAAAAAAACACTATGACGATACTCGAAGCAATCAAAGGTACTAGAGTCCAGGCTTCTAATTTCTTCATATGTCAGAAGCGGCAGATTCGCTCGGAAATGTATCGTGTGTTGGGATTTGATGATTCGCCCGAGCGCACCAAGCTGTACAATAGCATTATAAAGTCTGGAGTTTGGGTCACTGATAATACTGATGGTTATGACCGTCGATTTGTAGTCATCAATGGTTCCGATAAAATGTCTGGATCGACCGGAGAATTCCAAACTCAGGAAGATGCTACACCAGCCCAGATCACTAAAGCCTTTAAAAAGTTCAGCGGTTCTAAGAAGGGCAACCGAGTATTGACCCAGAAGTTCGCTGAATTAATTGCATAATATCGAAAATAAAGGTTGACTTTACCTTAAAAATCAAGTATAATACTTGTATAGAATGAAATAAACCACTGAGAGCGTACTAAACTATGACTATATCTAAGACCCAAAGTGAACTGTTGGAGATGTTCGTGTCTGCTAACCCAGAGAAAGAATCTTTTGAACGAGAAAAAATGTTCAAGTTTGCTCAAGAGCATGGCTTCTCTGGCTCTTGCGCTCATAATCTGCTGAAGAAAGTGCCACGAGTTAGTCGAGGTGTCTATAAGATGGTATCTTCAGCAAACGTGGTTCCTATAGCGACTAGGGTGACTAAAGCGGTCAAAGCAGCACCATCGGTCAAAGTAGCACCAAAGCAAGCACCGATTCCTAAAGCAATCGCTAAGGTACAGTCAACTTCTTCTGATGAAGTTTACATTCCCCCTGCTGATAAAAGCTTCGTGAAATGGGGCTACTTTAGTGATGTATCCAAGATCATTAAATCTAAGATGTTCTATCCAATGTATATCGCTGGTCTGTCTGGTAACGGCAAGACAATGATGGTAGAGCAAGCATGTGCCCTTGCCAAGCGTGAATATGTTCGCGTTCAGATTACTCCAGAAACTGATGAAGATGATCTGATTGGTGGTTTTCGCTTACTGAATGGCGAGACCGTCTTTGCAAAGGGTCCAGTCATCAAAGCGATGGAAGCCGGTGCGCTTCTCATGATCGATGAGATTGATCGAGGCTCTAATAAGCTTATGTGCTTGCAGGGTGTCTTAGAGGGTAAGCCAGTTCTGATTAAAAAGACTGGTGAAGTTGTGACCCCAGCGGCTGGATTTAATGTTATTGCTACCGCTAACACCAAGGGCCAGGGAGATGATGCTGGTCGCTTTATCGCTGCTACCATCATCGATGAGGCGTTCCTAGAGCGTTTCACAGTCACTCTAGATCAGCCATACCCTACTGCATCTACTGAGAAGAAGATCATCGCCAATCACATGGCCAAGTTTGGTGTAGATGATGCAGAGTTTGGTGAGAAACTAGTGCAATGGGGTCAAGCAATTCGCAAGACTTTCGAAGACGGTGGAATTGATGAAGTGATCTCTACTCGAAGGATCTGCCACATTGTACAGACCTATTCGATCTTCGGGTCGCGTATGAAGTCTATAGAGCTTTGTGTGAACCGCTTCGACAGTGATACCCGAGCAGCCTTCTTAGACCTCTACACTAAAATAGATGCTGATGCTGAGATCGAGGATGCCGCTGAGTTACCTGAAGAACTGAGTAATCCATAACGTCTACTATATACATTATAGTTAATCTTTCGGGGGCTTTGTTCCCCGAAATCTTATTTGGAGACTAAACTTGATACACATTTACGCATTACTTTCGACAATGATAATAACTATATTATATTCTGCATCATGGTCAGAAGAGTTAATGGTTCTGATAATGATAATCTTGTCGACCATGTTCTACAGTATAATATTCTTCGTCATTATAGGTTTTAAAACCATGTCTATAGTGGAAGGTAGAATGAGTACTGTGTGGCAAGTACGTACTATATTATTGTTAGCGTTGTATATGCTTTACGACTTAGGATATGCTGGTGCGTTCTACTACTCTTTGCCGTATATGCTTATGGGTTTATCAGCCGACTTATTTGCCACAGCAATTTCATTGGGATTGATTGAATATGAATCGTATGAGGATGAAGACGATGAGTGAAGAGCCGTGGAAAATTTGTAAAGCTAAGAAGCGCGTAGTATAAATAGTGCTTATATATCACATTTTATACCACGCAATAGAGAGAGTTTAGGCATGTTATCATTCGAAAATTTTATTAAGAAGCATGTTGAAGAGTTAGAAGAGGGTGTCAATGACCCGGCTATATTCAAAGCAGTCTTTCTTGCTGGTGGACCCGGTTCTGGTAAATCGTTCATTGTAGGTAAGACTGGTCTTCCAGCATTGGGATTTAAAGTCGTAAACTCTGATGATGCTTTTGAGAAGGGTATGGCTAAAGCCGGACTGGAGACTAATCCAGAGAACATATTCTCTGTACAGGGCCAAGAACTACGTGGTCGAGCAAAAGACTTTACTGCGCTTAAGCAGTCTATCTATCTTAAGGGTCGTCTTGGTTTAGTCATTGACGGCACAGGCAAGAACATCGATAAGCTAAAGAGACAGGCCACTATGCTGAAAGAGCTTGGTTATGATGTCTCTATGATGTTTGTCAATACTGATCTAGACACTGCACAAGATCGTAATCAGGCTCGATCTAGAACTTTACCGAGGGATGAGGTAGAGACTTATTGGAAAACTATTCAGTCGAATATTGGCTCTCTACAGACGTTTTTCGGTAAAGATAAATTTGTTGTTGTAGATAATTCTGAGGGCAAAGATTACAAAGCCGAAACTGTTCGCGCATATAGGGAAATTATTAAATTCTCCAAAAAGCCACCGACTAGTATGAAAGCAAGAGAGTGGATTAAATTGCAGAAAGCTGGTTATACCAAAAGACGATAATTTTTCTATACAATGGAGATTAGAATTGAATCTAAAAGAGTTAACTTGGGAAAACCATAAGTCTGCGGAAAGAAAAGAATTTGCTTCTATTCTACTCAGTGGTAGTATTGAACCGCAGATGTACTATACGTATCTCAATAATCAGTTTCACAATTATCTAGCACTAGAGTCCAATTTGCCTCTTGAGAAACTTGGACTATCTGACATTGCAAGAACTGGATTGATAAGAGAAGATATACAGGAACTAGAAAGTATGTATGGATTTGAATCCGACTTTGGAGACATAACTGCGTCTACTGCTGAATATAAAGAACACGTTGAGATGCTTCGTAGAGAACAGGACACAGACGGTCTCATAGCACACATGTATGTGCGACACTTTGGCGACATGTACGGTGGTTCCATTATCAGTAAGCGCACACCAGGTCAAGGCAAGATGTATCAGTTTGACGATGTAGAAACACTAAAGACCGAGGTGCGGGCTATACTAAACGATAGCATGTCAACAGAAGCCAATCGGTGTTTCCAATTTGCTATAAGACTATTCGAAGAGTTGTGTAGTGGAAAGGATACAGTTTCTAAATGAGCTTAGTGTGGGACAGCCTTATCGATCTACAGAATATCTTCATAGATCAATTCGCTTCTACTGGAACAGAGGTGCATGAAGCAGGAATGGAGAGATTCAATCAGCCTGGCTGGATCAATAGAGTCTGGTCGTGTGATGGATATCGAAGGGCACACGTTGATGTGGTTGATATGCGCGAGTCTAAAAAGGTCTGGATGATGCATGTCTGTGTATTTCCACATCTCAACAGCGATGCTCCGATCTACGGATTCGATGTAGTGGCAGGCCCTAATAAGATGACTGGAGCATTCCACGACTTCTCTGCTACGACAAATCTAGAGCATGATATGATAGATCACTTTGGTAAGATTGCGTCCAGGCTGCACTGGAAGCGAGAGAGAGAGCTTCCTCCTTGGGCTAAAGCAATCTTCACTGATCATATGATAGCTGCTGGTATGATCAAGGAACCGAACGAAATAGCGCAGATATGCAGTACTGCTGAAGAGACTCTAGGATACTATCTAGAGAATGTAGCCGACTACGCCGGATACTCTACAGTTGAAATGGGTGCAGCCGCACAGAATTATTATGCGTATAACCAGAAACAGAACCCCCATACTCCTAATGTTATGAAGAGTTTGGGTCTAAATGAAGATGACGTTGACTTGTTTGTTCAGCAGTCGTTGTTTCCAGAGATATAAATATGTGTAATAGACTAGTCAAGGAATAGAAGATGGGATGGCTTTTAATACCAAACAATCCGAATTGGCAATATGATAATGCACCACCAGACCCAGGTGCGACTATTACTTCCGGCAGTTTTGCGATAGGTACTAGATATAAGATTACCAATCTAAGCGGCACATCTGCTGCCCAGTGGCACACTGCTGCTGGAACTCAAAGTGGAGATTCTTCAGCAGCCCTATATCACGCTGATTATGTAGTGGGTGATACCTTTAAAGCTGCCGCAGCAGGAGCAGGAACTGGAAAAGTTGTATTGGCAGACTCTTCATCAAGAGAATTATGGTTAAAGCAAACTGCGGGAGTTCGGATACATACAGATCCTGCCGGAAAAGAACACAAAGTTTACACGAAAGTTCGTATGGTTGGAAGCACTGTTGATACTATGGGCGAGATAAGTAAAACATATTGGGATGCTCAGGGTACTGAAGATGATGATGTCTCATTCAGGACTTTATGGGAAACTACAGCAGACGGAGAAAGTATTACATGGCCATGTAATCAGGGTAGTGGATACACACCCACATTCGATGCCGTTATTGATTGGGGTGACGGTACTACCAACACAACGATAACCGCATACAATGATTCTGGTCTTACACACACTTATGCTACTGCTGGTGAGTATACTGTTCGTATTACAGGAACTTTCCCGACAGTGATATTTGGTGGCACTGCCCCAAGCAAAGATAAAATCAAGAAGGTTCTACAGTTGGGTAATGTAGGATGGAAAAATCTGAAAAGAGGATTCAAGGGTTGTTCTAACCTAACAGACTTCGTCGTGGGTTCAACTACGATGAATTTGAATGGAGATGGATCGAATATAGGAGAATGTTTGCGTGACTGCCCTTCATTGTCCAATGTCGACTTTTCTGGTGGCAACTTTGACACAAGTGGTGTCACCAATATGAACGCATTCTTGAGGTGTAGTGCCAGCGTTCCAGTCGGTGACACTGCCTTGACCACTATAGATGTTTCATATCTAAACACATCCAATGTAACGACTATGAATGGGTTTTTCAGGGATAATGACAATATTGAGAACCTTACTGGAATAGAGACATGGGATATATCATCTCTTAATAATTCCAATTCGCTCGACAATCGCTTTTTAGACCCAAACTCAAAAATGCCGACCGCAACATACGATGCCTTGTTAATTGCATGGGCAGCACAAGCACCGTTTGATGTAGACAACGTCAGGTTTGGTATCAGTACATATACTGGCGGTGGTGCAGCGGAAGCAGCGCGACAGACGCTGATAGACACTTATGGTTGGATTATTTCCGATGGCGGTGCAGCGTGATAACAAAAAATTCAGGTTCGGGATATTACATAATAGGGACTGGATTATTTTTTGAAAATGATAATATGGTCGTTTCCTATCCCGATGACACACCCGTTCAACAGTTCACCACTGAAGAACTCTTGTTGATTGCACACAGAGAACAGTTTCCAGAAGAGTATACTGATTAAAGGAAGATAAAATTTTTACAATACAAAGAATTCGTTGACGTAACATTGAGGCTAGGCAAACACTGGGGTTCGAACCCCCACGCTTCCACCTATAATCATTCTAAGAGTGTTTATAGGGGGAGCGATTTGGATTCGACTTGCTGGTAATAGGTGTTATTAGAATAGGTGATGTAAGCTACCTTAAACGCGAACAAACAATATAAATGCAAACGATGCGTTTTACGGTGATACAGCTATAGCAGCTTAAGACACCTGAGGTTTCGGTCCTCCCTTATTATCCAATTGGGCCAACTTTAAAATTAAAAGGTGATTAAATTATGACTAGTGTTATTATACCATCAACTGATGCAGACAAAAAACGAATTAAAGATTGTATGGACGAAATCAGTAATTCGTATCTCAGGCAGGAAGCCGAACGAGAATTCATCAAGGAAGCTATTGTGTCTCTAGAGGACGATGTTGGGATACCTAAAAAATATCTAGCCAAAATGGCAAAAATCTATCATAAGCAGAATATGTCTGAGCTAGTATCAGAGATTGAAGAGATAGAGGCTTTACTTGAAAGCGTGAAATAGTACTTGACATTTGTATAGTTACTATGCTATAATATACATCAAGAAATCAATATAGGAAATTGCCTATGAAACATATCACAGTGTTCTACAAAGAAGATTCCGACTCCACAGACGTTAGAGCCGAAGTTGTTGTGGACTCGTCCGGCAAGTATGGTATCGAGTTCTATACGGGTTCTGGTAATAATCCTAAGACAGAGTGGTACGAAAAAACTCTAAATGAAGTTAAAGATATTGCCGAAGACTGGGCTTGTAACGTTAAACTGTTGCGTGGTTAAGCTATTCAATCATACGAGGGGAATCAAATTACGAAATCTAAAGACGTTGGCATAGAATTGACTCAGTTAACTTCCGAGTCTATCATGAGAGAAATAAACTCGAATATCTTAAGAGGTGTTCCATACATCGATGCTGTTATTGCATATGCAGAATCGTATGGACTAGAGGTAGAATCAGTGGGGGAAATCATTCGAAAATCTCCTGTGCTAAAAGCTAAAATCTATCGAGAAGCCGAAGACTTGAATATGGTCGAAAAACTAACAAGGTTGCCTGTATGACAGAAACCTCTGTCTACACGACAAGAGATGCTTTTGACATATACAGCTACTATATGGCGTTGAGGAAGCACTTCACATCTAGTTATGATTTTGTTAAGTACGGCGGTAAGATGAGATTGAGTGTCGATTCTTTCGAGAGAAGGCGAGATAAATATTTCTTCTATAAACTCTCTAAGCGAAAGGAAGCTAAAGAATTCGTGTTAGCAAATCTTATCGTCAAGCCTGATATATGGATTGGTGATCTTGTAAGCGAAGAAGCGAATAAAGTTTATACTGAGTGGTCAAAGAGACAGCAGTCATTGTCTTACTTATTTAAGAATGATTTGGATGAATTGAATGATGATTTTAACTCAAACTTTATAGTTAACGATGGTCAGTATCCTCGCTTACTTCAGCTTTTCAATGCTAAGAATTTGTCTATAGAGACACTGATAATACTGGGCGACATGACTGGCTGTTGGAACCACTGGGATAAGAAAATAAATGACACTATAATTTATCCCAGCATTTGTATGACTGCTAAGAAGTACGCGCCCTTCCTTTCATACGATAAGGGAAAAATGAAGTCTATCGTCACTGAGAAATTTATATGATGTTTTACTTGACAAACACGATAGAATGTAGTATAATTACTGTAACAAAAAAGGAGCATGTCTATGATAACGACTTTATAATAATGGCAGTATAAAACGCAGTACAAAAACGTAACATAAATCGTATATTAAAATTGAGGTATCACAAGATGACAACATCTTTTGCAGCACTAAAAAAATCACGTAGTAGTTCTTTCGACAAACTGAATTCTGAACTACAGTCTATGGGCAATAAAAGCAATAAAGGAGACGACCGTTACTGGAAGCCTGAAGTTGATAAAGCTGGAAATGGCTACGCAGTAATTCGTTTTTTGCCCGCACCAACCGGTGAAGATGTACCTTTTGTTCGTGGATGGGATCACGGCTTTCAAGGACCAGGTGGATGGTATATCGAGAACTCTCTCACTACATTGGGTCAAGATGATCCAGTCTCTGAGCATAACTCTAAGTTGTGGAACTCTGGTCATGACGAAGATAAGGAAGTCGCTCGTAAGCAGAAGCGTAGATTATCCTACACTGCTAATATCTACATCGTACAAGATAGTTCAAACCCTTCGCGAGAAGGTCAAGTGTATCTATACAAGTTTGGCAAGAAAATCTTTGACAAACTAAACGATGCTATGAATCCACAGTTTGCCGATGAAGATCCGATCAACCCATTTGACTTTTGGGAAGGCGCTGACTTCAAACTTAAAATCCGTCAAGTCGAAGGCTATCGCAACTACGATAAGTCTGAATTTTCTTCTGTAGCTGCACTGTCAGATTCGTCTGGTACTGCACTGTCAGACGAGGCTATGGAAGAAGTTTGGAGTAAAGAGCATTCTCTTTCCGAGATTGTTGATCCTAAAAACTTCAAAACCTATAATGAACTGAAGACTAAGTTGTACAAAGTTCTAGGTCTTGATGGCAGTAAACACGCACCCACGACTACTGCCGAGGATGACAATACGTGGATGGAAAGTACTAGCGCATCGAAAGAGCGAAAGGCTCCTGAAGTCGAAAGTACTCCATCCCCGTCTCTTGCAAGTGATGACGGAGATGATGAATCTCTAGATTTCTTCAAGAGTCTAGCCGCTGATAGTTAAACTATCTGGCTAGAGGGAACGGGCAGCTCACGAGCGCGTGAGTTGCCCTTTTTTATGCTTAGAATCCACCGCCACCTTTACTTGCTAGATTGCCTGGCGGCTGTATGAAGATACTAGTGTTTTTCTGCTGATTTTGTCTATTAATTGTTGTCACTACAGGTCCAGGTGCTGACACTGCAATATTAGCTGCTTGTTGTTGCTGTTTAGCACTTTTTGCATCTTGATTGAGTATAGAGTGAGCTATTGCAGTTGCTGAAGAAGATGTCTCAGCGGGAGCGATTGATTGGGCTGTCGGAGAAACTCTAAGAACACCTACACTCCTATCCCTTTTAATTGCATCTGGCGTAGAGACAGTCTGTTCTTTTGCAATTGCATCTGGCGTAGAGGCTAGATTGTTCATATCTCCAAATATATCAACAGCCTTAGATACTTCATTCAATTGAATATTGGGATTATTTATTAGTCCTTTGCCAAAGTCTACATCAGCTTGTCCATCGAACTTTACCTTATTACCAACAGTCAGTCCTTCTAAGATAGGAATCGATTTGGATAGATTGACAGCCAATTTATGAAAGTTTACTTCTGAGTCTGAAATTTTAATAGTGGAAAATGTAGAGAGTGCTTTAGAAAACTTATCTAATGAGTCGGCAGCTTCATCTAGCTTATCGATTTCGTCTGTGATTGCGGTTATCTCAGAGATCATACTATTATCGCCGAAAGTGAATGCACTTTTTAATCCAGAGAAAAAGCCGTCGCTAGTGAATATACTTAATCCCTCACCGATGTTCTCCATTGTGGCAACAAAGTTACTGCCGTCATCTTTTACATTATCTGTTATTGACGTTAGTATATCAACCTCATCTTTAATGCCTTGTGCGAAGTTTTCACTAGTGAATAGCTGGATGATTGACGCGAAGCCCTTACCCGCTCCAAATGCTACTAGACCAGCTCCTATACCAGCCATCACTTCCAAGAAACCGGCACTTCCTTCAGGTGTTTGCGCGCCAGGCAGATTAAGTATAGAGAGTAGGGTCCCGACTTCTTCCTTTATATCGTCTGCAAAATTGTCGCCTTTCGTAAAAAGTCCAACAGCCGAGCTTAATCCAGAAGCAGCAGCACCAGTCGCTTTACCTATACTAAATGCTACTAAACCTATTCCTATATTTGCGAGTACGTCTGCAAGCACTTTTGATTTCTGAGCGTTGACACCATCTATCTCAAGTATCTGTAGAAGAGATGTGACATTAGATAGAATATCTGCTCCCCAATTATCACCACCAGCCGTAAGGGCACTAAGTCCGCCACCCACAGCAAAGGACGTTAGACCACCTCCAATTTTTTCCAGCACTGCCGCAAGGGTATCCGCACCATCTTCACTCACGTCATTTATCTCAAGTATCTGTAGAAGGTTTCCTACGTTAGCTAGAATACTTTTGCTCCATTCAGTACCATCGCTGAATTGGTTAACTGCTGCGCCTACTCCAAATGCCAGCAGACCTGCTCCTATAGCAGCCATTGCAGAAGTGAAGCCAGCAACATTTCCAATGGTAACACCCGGCAGGCTAGGTAGCTCTAGAAGAGATGTTACGTTATCTTTTATTGCGTCTACCCAGCTACCATCACCTTCAAATTTATTCAGCACTACTGCTGATCCTGCGCCAACACTAAACGCAAGTAGACCAGCACCCAAGCCAGTCATAGTGGCTATAAACGCGCCATTAGTCACAAAGAAGTCTCCAACTCCATCAAAATCGTCTGAGATTGCTAATAGCTCACCCACATTCTCTCGAATTTTTTTACCATCCAAATCGTTAAGTTGTTCTAGTAAAACTCCAGCGCCACCTAGAAGAGCGCCAGCGCCTGCCAGAACAGCACCCAGGCCTATACCGGCGCCAGCAGCCCCGAGTCCTACTCCACCACCCAGAAGACCACCCAGAAGACCACCTTTCTTTTTACCACCTGCTTCTACGGTGTCAGCGCCACCGCCATCACTCATGACACCTAGACCAGAACTGCCAACAGGCTCATCTTTCGCAGAAGACTGTCCGAGTTGTGCCAGTCGTGCGGCCTTTTCATCCGCATCTTCGTTATTCAATATAGTAGTATTAGCCGCGTCTACCAACCCTCTGAGAGACGTTGTTTGATCAACCAAAGAAGATTGCATCGATTCTAATACAGGTGTTATTTTATCAAGAGTCTCTTTAGAGAGATTTACTGTCTTTGGTTTTCGAGTGAAGATGTTAGTGAGGGCATTCCCCTCCACATCTTTCTTTTTATTTTTCTTCTTTGCCATGATCGTAACCTATCTATCGTCTTTTTTATTGGAATATGCTTGAGTTGTGTAAAATGCTGCAACTATAGCTGCAACTGATACGAAATATGTTGGAGCAATATCGCCTAACGTCTTAGATGCTTCATCTAATCCAAAACCAACTGTCACTATTACAGCAAATGGATATAACAGCATACCAAATAGTGCAAACCACGCCATTTGCCTCTGAGCGTCTTCTCGCTTATCCCTATTCTCAATCCTTTGACGTTCTTCATGTAGGGCTAAAGCGTTCTCTTGATCATCGACAGTTCCATCGATGTTTAAATCTGGATCAACGTCATGCACGTACTCGTCTTTATGAAACATGCGCCGGTTGGTTGACATTATACTATCCTTTTATTTCGACTTACTCTCTTCTATATAATGTAGCAACATACCAACATAGAGATCGCGCTCATATGGTATGAGATTTTCTATCTCACTTATCTGGTATTTATAGTGTTGAGCCAGCGCGAAGACATTCTGATAATATAATGTCAAGCTATTATGACTCAACATTACGTAAAAAAAGTGTCTATACCCTCCATAGTAAACGTCTTTTCTTTCCCAGTATTGTCTTTATAGGGTATGGAGTACTTCATACGAGGTACTGTCTCAAAGAATTTTTGCATTGCTGTAACAGTTTCTTTAGTGAACTGGCCAACAAATTCATCAATCTCTTCTGAGGTAAAGTCCGAAAACTTTAGAACTTCATCTGTGGTCTTATTCACTAAACAGTCTATACATTGAACCATTGATCTAAATATTACTTCAGTCTCACTTTCGCCTTCATGTTCAGGGATTAATGCTTTAATTCCTTCTACTGTTGGATACCGCATCATTAAATAGTAATCATCGTTTAAAACAACTTCCTTATTATGATCTTGATTGTGTGTGATCTCAATTTTATTGATGTCTATTGACAACGCAATCTCTTCTTCTGTGTCAGGATCTTTAACGCTGAAGGAAACTTTGTTATCAACAGACTTTGCGCGAATACATATAATAATATATTCTAGATCAAAGATTGGCATAGTATCAACGTTAACGCCAATTACACAGTTGTTGATAATTTGCTTAATCGCTAAAATAATTTGATCAATATCCTTAGACTCTTGCGCTATTAGCAAAATCTTTTCTTCTTTAACTGTGAAGGGTCTATACTGTACCTTTTCTCCAGTAGATGGTACAATCAAATCAAATAAAGGCTGATCAATTTTTGGTAATCCCATGCTGTACTCTCCTATAGTATAAAATAATTAAAATGCGTTATATATTGTACTTACGTTAACTCCCTGATTTATTAAACTTTGTAGATCGGTTGGTCTGTCCAAGCCTCGAATTGCTTGAGCGAATGTATTTATTGCAGACAGATAACTCAGTAGTCCGTTAGTGCTTCCGTCTTGTCCGATTAATTGACCCCTAGATTCACCAGTTAGTTCTATTTTATCATAAGCAAACCCTACAGGAAGAGTCATAACTTCTCCACCATTTGCCCATGCTTGAGTTATGTTACCAACTTGTACAGGATATACTTCAGTCATTTTATATTGATACGTGATGACCTCTTGATGCCAAGAGTATACTGTTATGACAATTGTTGCTTTTCCATACTCCTCTTGATATCCTATTTCATATGGCTGTAGTCCTCCACTGGAAGACAGATTGCCAGCTGCGGTAGAATAGTTTACGATTTTTTGAACCCAGGCGTGAAAAAACTTTAGCATTTCAAAGTTACTGTCTACCATAAACACTGTGGGCAGAACGGGCAGTTCAAGCCCTATGGGTCGTCTAGTTGTAGCGCCAAATGCTTGCTTCTTATAATTCGTAGTCTGTAAATCTATTTCAGGTAGTGTGACGCTACGACAAAAAAAGTTCATGTCTTGCCCCATCTTATTATCAACGGGTGCGTTTTGAATTGATACCATAAAGAGGTTATCTGCTGCTAAGCCGTGCTTACTTAAGACTCCTTTGAAATCTGCAATATTAAATCCCATTACTTTATCCTATTTTTTTTCTTGAGTCAGTCCAGACTTGCTGCTTTGAAGCACCCTGGAATCTTTCGGTTGGTAGCCATATTGCTATGTCCCACTCTGTAGGATATATATACATAAACTGGCTCTTTACTTGAGTCGTAAGATATCTCTTAACACAGGGCTTGAAGGGTGCGAACTTAGCTGCACCGTCTAACATATTATAGTTCAATTTAAGTCTTGTAGTCTCATCATAGTTGTTATTGTTCGAAGTTTCGTACAGCGCATCCATTAACTTAGCTCTAAGAACTAGCGGTAGATAGTGAAGATTTAGACCAAGAAATCCACCTGGCACCTTTTTAAATGGAAAGACTAAAGGAAATCTATCGAAATAGGGTAGAGTTTTTTTATGTTTCGCATCATAGTAATACATGTATAGCTGACCCACCATGGGCTTAACTGTAAGTCTGGAAGCATCTTTTTTCAGAAGCCTAGCACTATTAACTTTTCCGTAGTCTCTAGCCGTCTGTCTATACCACTTTTTAGCAGCAGCAGATTGAGCGGGTACTTTACCACTATTAGCACCCTGTTTGAGAATTTTGTCGAAGACTGTGGCCATTTTGCTATCCGTATTATAATATAGTATTTATATCAATTCAGTTGACTATCTTATTTAATACCTAACTCATTTTCAGTTATAATTTGCCACTTCCAGCCGCGATCTTTACAATATTCTTGAGCAGCTATCCATTTAGCTTCGTTTACTCCCCAAGTCTTGACTTCGTTTATATAACGCTTAGTTGGCTTGTTACCACGCTTAGTGTTCTGAATTTTAGGAGGGTGTGTCTGAGCATAGGGCTTTACCTCAATCAATATCTTCTCTTTCTTCTTATCTCGTGAGATTTGCTCAACATAAAAGTCTGGAAAATATCTATGCCATTTACCGTCAATGGGCGAAACGTATGGTATAACTATCTCTTCGCTTGACCATTTCATAACATGTGGGTGACGATCTAAATACCTAGCCATCTTAAATTCCCACGAACTTCTATACACTATATTCTTTGGATCACCTAAATACTTATCAGGATTCTTAGGATTAAATTTACCTTTGTACGTTTTATACATCTCAAACTCATATAAATATATCGTAGTTACTATTTATAACAAGGATTAGTATGTTAAGATTTCCAGAAGATATTGGCGCGCATTATATTGTGTTGATGTTTAAAGAGTACGTCTATACAGGCGGTGGTGTTCACTCAGAGTTTACCAGCGGCGGAGATATTGTACTACCTTTGCCAAAGTCACTACAAGACTCGTTAAACGTTAAAGTGGGAGCAGACGAGCTTGGCATACTGGGGTCGTTGTCGGCTGAGGGATCGGCAGCAATGGCAGGGCAATCTTTTAGCGATGTTGCAGGCAAGCTCAAAAGTATGATGTCTACAGTGTCTAATCAAGCCACTGCCGCTGGAGAAACTGAATCGTTGGCAGAAGGGTTTTCTATGCTCGCGGATTCAGCCGGCTTTTTGGCTGCTGCTGGACTAGGAGTAATTGCTCCAGATGTCGGAAAAGGTCTGTCTGCGGGAACAGGCACTGCTATTAATCCATATGCGACACTTGTATTCAGTGGAGTTGATCTTAAGACACATACGTTCGAGTGGACATTATCGCCCAGTAGTGCAGATGAATCAAATACACTAAAAGAAATCATTAGAAAAATACAAGAAAATATCGTACCTGAAGTGAGTGGGGTCGCAGTAACGGGAGGATCTACCACACTAGCTCGTGGTTTATTGCGATATCCATCTATGGTAGAGGTTAGATTTGCGGGAGTAGACTTCTACAAAATAAAGACGGGGATGATCAGTGCATTTGCTGTTGATTATGCTCCAGAAGGTATTGCAATACACAAACAAGGTAAACCCGCTGTAGTGAGAATTACTATGACTATGACTGAAGCCGCGATTCATACAAAGGATGATTATAAAGCATCCTCAGCGCCAGGTGGAGCAGGTGCAGGACAAAATGGCATCGAATTAAATCTGCCAGATATTGACGTTGGTCAGTTTACGTCTAATCTGTTTGGCTCGTTGGGTGAGGACTAGTCATGAGTTATTTCAGTAAATTTCCGCAAATTAAATACAATAATGCAGACGTGCTTGATCTCACTCGGCGAGTTAAATTAGCAAATGCTACGAGAGCATTTAATTATCATCCCTATGTAATAGCAGAGG
>Ga0209710_1001013_pt1 | contig 22762 bp, 12 predicted proteins | sample ArcticOcean_MG_C_5_FD_187436 | JGI IMG/M metagenome (GOLD analysis project Ga0209710, IMG submission 187436) | Marine microbial communities from western Arctic Ocean - ArcticOcean_MG_CB4_138 (SPAdes) (version 2) | ecosystem: Environmental > Aquatic > Marine > Oceanic | place: Arctic Ocean...
TGCTTCGCCGGCGATTTCGGTCTTTTCATCGATTTCATGATTCTTTTCCTCATTAACGTTCGTAATATGTTTTTCTTCTTCGTGTTCATCTTTTGCTTTTTCAGCAGAAGCATTTTCGTTCTTCTTATTATTATTAGTGTTCTTATTTGCAATGGTTTTATCTTCCAGTGCTCTCTCATTCGCAGATTTCGCTTCAATTTCGTTAACTGTAGTAGTCGCAATCGCACTCTCTGATTCGGGAGAAATAAATGGAACGGTAACATCGTTCGTTTCGTCGGCATCGCCTGTAGTAGCAGAAGCAGCAGCAGAAATATCAGTAATAGAGTTCGTAATCGCAGAAGCGACGGTTTTTGGATCTACGTTTGCTTCAATTTCATCAACCGTAGTCGCAGCAATCGAACTCTCTGTATCGGGAGAAATAACAGAAACACTTTGCTCCTCTGCAAACGTAGCTTCTGGTTCGTTTTCTTTTCTTGCTTCTTTCGCTTCTTCGCTCACGATTGTCAAATGCGAATCATCAGTAGTAGTTTTGTTCGTCAAAGGCACTTGAACATTGGGTTGAGAAACTTCCCTCTTTTTTGTTAACGCGCTTGAAAATTGATCATCCTTTGGTGGGCACATATCCTTCGAAGAAGCGCCTCTGCCATCATTTTCCGCAGCCTCTACATCTTCTTCAATAATATCGTGTTCGTCTATAACGCCATCGCCGTTCAAATCTTTTTCGTGCGTCCACCATTCCCACTCCTTATCCAAACTCGACCATTCTGCGTTCCAACCTCCGAGAAGTTTCCGATTGTTACTGCGTTGTTGCTTTGAACTACTACTACTACTACTACTACTACTACTACTATGACCGAGAAACGCTTTTAAGAGTTCCTGATTTGCAATTTCATCGTTTTCAAGTTCTTCGCGTTCATCTGAGGAGAGCGCAGAACCATCGCACGGGATACAATATTTCTCACCTCTTCCGTCTTGATACATTCCTCTCGGACAAGGTTCGCACTTTGAGCCTTTTGGGAACGGTTGAAAGAATCCTGCCGGGCATAACTCGCACTCCTTATCGTCATCTAAGAATGAAAACGACCCAGATGGACATTCGCCGCATGATTTCAGCCCGTTTGTATCCACGGAGATGTAATGTCCTTTTTCGCACGTGAAAGCATTATCGGATGATGATGAAGAAGAAGAATCAATCGATGTTGTTGTTGTTGTTGTTGTTTCAGGAACTTCGATCGTTTTCGAGCCATCTTTGCTCTTCGCGCAATAAGGGTGCTCAGTAAAAGCCGGGCAACTTTCTAAGCAGCTTCCCCAAACAAAACTCGTTTGTCTTCCATCGAACACGCGGTTATAAAAAGTCACGTCTCCGTACTCATACGCAAACGTACATTCGCGCATTCCAAACGGATGTGCTACTGTGTCGCCCTCTTCAGCTTTCATGCTCGAAAATCCGCCCGGAACGCCAGCGTGCGTTCCCCACGGACATCGTTTATCGACCTTGTTCTCATTCGTCGTTAAGCATCCGACGTCTTTAATGACCACGCCTTCGTCTTTATCGTTACTATGAACAAACCGACCAAGGCTGGCTATATTTTCACTATCACTACTCCTACTAATCTCATAAAGCGCAAACCCGAACGACGTCCCGGTCTTCAACGCCCTCGTCTCGACCTCGTAAGTCCCGCACGCGCTCGCAACCATCGGTATCCCGCGTTCGAACGAAAAATCCTCCCCACTCTCACCATCGTCATCTCTCAACACGATCTTCGCCGCTATTCTCTTCTGCCAATCGTACTCGTTCTCCTCAAAATTGTTTTCCAGGAACGGTTCGATTTTCTCCATAGGCGAACATCCCGTATGTAAAGTGATCAAAATTTTCTCGGTCCACTCTTCGTTCGTGCCCGCGTTCACGGCTCTCGCATTACTACTATTACTACTACTACTACTGCTCGAGAGATCGGGAGCACCGAGATCACTCGCGACCACGTTTTGCGCTCGTTCTTTATTGATCGAAACCTGCTGCGAGCTCGTTAAAACTACTGCTCCTAAACACATGGCCATCACGCGGCCAAATCTGTGCCATCCTAAACACTTCTTCATACTTCGCACGACCACGGCCTTCGATGATTGTTTCTCAAGCATCGCTTCTTCTTCTTCTTCTTCTTCTTCTTCTCCTCGCGTGCGAACGAGCATCGATCGTTCATCGTTCGATTGTATTCGCGCAAACATTGGATACTTAATTTCGATATCTTTTTTCTGATGCCGAGGAAGAAGAAAAAGAAACGCGAGAAAAGTTCCAAAAATAAAAAAAAAAGTTTTGATCAAAGTTCGAAAATAAAAAGCGCGATGCCGCGCGAGACCATCGCTCTAGGAGTCCACGAACGCGAACGCGCGATGGATCAAAAGATAGATCTTCTCTTTAGCTCTGTTTCGTACTCGCGATGCGAGCGCTGATTCGCGCTCGTTTCGGTTTTATTTCAGACGCCAAGTTGCTCACATTTTACTTTCAAAGATCAGGATTCTAAAAAACGAACATTCGACCGCATTGAGATCTCGCTCCAAACTCTTTCGCGATTAAGAGATTAAGAGAAAAGAATTTAATAAAGGAAAAAAATGGACGACGACGCAAAGAAAGGTCTCTCGTTGCTCCTCTGCTCATCGCTCGTCCTACTGATCGCCTGTCGTGAACAAATACAGCAAAGGAAACTGCGAGAACATCGAGGTCGCAATCATCATCAGCTTCACTATGAAGCAGAAGAAGAAACGATTTTGCTCAGGAATCGATTGGTTCTGATTGGAGAGATCGCGTTGAGTCTCTCGATAGCTATGTACGCTAGCTTTAGTAAACGGTTCTCGCAGTTCGGCAGGTTTAGGGAGATTAGGGAAGAGGTTGTCGGTGTGAGTGGGTTATGCGTCGAAGGCATGAGCGATTTCATGATCTTTACCCATCGCAAGAAGTTCTCGTGATATTTAAAGAGGACGGAGTAGAATACGTTGTATGCATGCAGATAAAGCGAAGATATTACCTGTTACTTCGCTTCGCGTTAGTTTTCTCCATCTTTTGCCCGCGTTGTTTCTTACTTTTATTGAGATCGTTCAAGGCACCTGGTGGAAGAGTGACCTTACATCCACCCGGCGGCAGCGCTCGACAGCAGTCTTCGGTTTTGAGCTCTAACGCTTCTTTCGCCAAAGATCTCTCCCGATCGCTCGCGAATGGCGCTTTTGAGAGAATAAAAGCGCATTCCTTGATCGTTTTACCACGTTTTTGAGTGCCCGGGATGATTTTGAGGCGGAATTTGTATTGCGCGAGAACCGAGAATGGGGCGCATATCGGGATAGCGAACTGGACCGAATCGGTTTCGTTCGGCGTCGCGGTGAGTTGACGCAGAGCGAGTTCAGTTTGCTTATCGCGGCGTTCGAATATCGAAGCAGTGGTTCCAGTCTTCTCTTCTACGGCGTCGTCATCGTCGTCATCGTCGTCATCATCATCGTTAGCACAAATATCGTCTTCGTCATTATCATTATCGTTATCGTTATCAATACCATCGTCGTCATCGGCAGTTTCTTCACTGATCGATTTGTATATGAGAGGTTTTATGCCGCGTTCTTTGAAATTTGAAGGCATCGCAGGTTCCGGAGCATCTGGAAGTACTACGACGACGGATTCACGGACTGATTCACTCTCAGCATCAGGATCATTTGCTTTTGTTTGCTTTTTCGTCGACGATGCTGATGATGATGGATTTAAAGCGGCAGCCGCGGCCGCTTTCTTGCGATCTTTCTTCGTCTCTTTTTGTTTCGTCGTAAGTAACTTTACGGCGAGTTCGCGATCTTCATCGTCTTGTTCCGCGTATTTCTTCGCAGCCCTTTTTGCTTTCGATGTTTTGCCGCGAACTTTTGGAGCGACGACCTTAGAAGCACGGTTTTCTTCTTCTTCATCGTCATCTTCATCTTCTTCGTCATCTCCTTCTTCTTCAATGTCTGCCGTTGCCGACGCTTTGAGCGGATCGACGAATACATCATCGTCGTCGTCTTCATTTCCATCATTACCCTTTTTCTTCATTTGTTTACGCTGTGCGGCTGATATGCGCTTCTTCTTTACCGCCGTTACTACTTCGTTAGTTTTGTCTACTTCTTTTGTTGATTTCTTGCCACTCTTGCTATTTGCGGAAGCATCTACGCGGGTTTTATCGAGTTTAGCAGCGAGCGCTTCAACTTCTTCTTCTTTCTTCTTCCCTTCTTCTTCTTCTTCTTCTTCTTCTTCGCCTTCACTACTGACGCTTACTTCAACGAACATCGACGATTCATTCTTTTGATCGTAAAACGTTTCATCAGCAGATTCTGACTTTACCATTCGCTCTTTTTCATGCTTCTCGATATCGCTCGCAGAAACGGCAAAGAGAAGCGCAAATCCCATCTCTGGCTTCGAGGGCGGTAAAAACTTTTTCCGAGCGCTTTTCACGAGTGTAAATGAACCATTTGGAAGTAAACTCGCATGTTCAGGAAGGTCCCATCTATGTTTCGAAACCTCGCACGCTCGAGCCCACCACGCGGAAGATGAACGTTTCTTTTGCCAACACTCACTCTTCGCCACGGTAGCTTGTGCGGCTTGCGCGATTGATAACGAAGGGACTTTCATTGGACCGCCGTCGCCGTGGTAGTTTTCTGAACTACTGGAACTGGAATACGCAGGCGGCGGCTTTATAAGCGTTATTGGCGGTGCACCTTTCTCGTCACAAAAGATGAAACAATCGTTACCGCTTTCTGATCTATTCGCGTATTTTGCGAAAAGCATTTCAGCCTGCGTGTTATCAGTTGCGTGTAAGACTAGGCAATTTTCCGAAGTGATCCACCATATGAACTTTTCAAACCAAAACGGCTTTCGCACCGCTTTCGCGCCTGGGATTGCTTTTTCCCTTAACGATTCTATTTTCATTACAGCTTTTTTCTCAGCATCAGATACAACGCGGTCGTGATGCATTGCAGTTTTATCGAGCTTCAAGTCATGTTTCTTTTTTACGTTGAAACGCGCGTTACAATTCGCAAACGCGGATAAACTTAAATCTAACGGTATTTCGATAGGTTTGTTTTTTTTCAAAACGACTTCATTGCCAGTCGTTTCATCGATTTCGACGTCATCTTTTGGAGTTAACTTTATCGTTACTTGATTGTTCTTTAAATCTAAACTTGATATGAGTTTTGCGACTGGATTACCTCTTCGTTTTTCTTCGCCTATCATTGATTCTAAATCGTCCCATGCCATTCCACTCACCAACGCATCGTTTACCGCGTTTAGAACATTCTCGACGTCTTTCACGTTTCTAGATATGAGCTCTGCGCGTTGAGCTTCTTTTTCAGCGTCGCGTTCGAGAACTTTCAATCTATTTTCTTGATCCTTTTTTAACTTATCAAACTTTTTCAGAGCCTGCGCTTCCGCTTTGCTACGTTGTACGACACCTTGCTGTAACTCCATTTTGGCGTAATATTCGTCCAACACGTCGTTAAAAATGTTTTCTTTGTTTGGCATATCGATATCGTTATCGATTTGCAAAATTTCTTTAATCGAAACAGTCTTCTTCCGTTCGTTCTGCTTCATAGGATGATGCGAAAAGTCGTCGAATACTTCGACTATTTGCTTTTCTGCTCCTAATTCCATCGTTAATTCTTTCAAAGTCACTTCTGGGACTGGAAAACGTTTGCCTTCAGTAACGTCTTGAAACCATTTGAACTCTTCCTCAATACATTCGAATAATTTTTGTTTCATAGCTTCGCTCTCTAAAGGAAGCTGCGCTAACATGCCTTTCTCGATACCGGCGCTTAACGCAACGTGTTCAACCTGCGATGGAGAAAAACTAAACGCTCTGCATAAACATTCTCTCAAAGTTTGCGGCGCTCTCTGTTGTTCTTCTTTTCTTATACCCTTTTTCTTCTCGTCATCATCATCATTATCATCATTTGCTTTATTATTATTATCATCTATTACTACTACTACTCTTTTCTCTTCACCTTCGTCGGCGTCTAAATATTTTCCAACGAAAGCGTCATCTAACACCGCTCTCGTAGGCATCTTAAACGATTTAAACATCTCGACCGGGTACCGTTTATTCCCCATAATCATCACATCTTTCGCCTTATCGACGTGACTCCTCAACAAAGTCATAACCATGAAACCGTCATCGACTAAGACGCAATTCCCTTGCGCGTATAACTCCACGATAACTCTCGCGCAACGTTCCCCGGGTTGCCCGAACGTCAACATTATCGCTCGATCTTGCCCTAACTGTCTCACGTCGTTCAATCTCTTTTGCTTACAGTGTTTCCTTAGCTTCTGCACGAAGTTGCTCGGCCCATCTTTCGCGGCAGACGCAGCAGACGTCTTCTTCCACTCGTTCGCCGCAGAAGAAGCAGACGCGCTCTTGAAATATCTCGTCAAATGGAACTTCGTCCCAGGCGAAATAACCAAAAATAACTTCTCCAAATCATCCTTCTCGTCGTCGCCCTGTGCCGCTACACCGGAAGGTTTATTGAACTTAAAAACTAACGCGCGCTTCTCTGCGTCGTATATTTGGTTCAACGTAAGTCCTAAACATCTTCTTCGCACGATGGATGTTTCGGCGCAGACGTCGAACGCTGAAAAGCGCTCTTTTCCCATCCTATTCCTTGAACTCTTCTGTTACTAATCACTCTCTGATGTGCTTTATTGCTTCGGACTGGTTTTGCTCAACAAAGATGATTGGACTACTACGACGACGAAAAGTCAATAAAAGGGAACGCAATACAGTCAATAAATCGATTCTGTCCTTTTAAATCGATTTCTAATCAAAAGCGTATATAAATACTACCGATGACGTTAATAAACATAAACAAACGCGTAAAGTGCTTTTTTAATGATGGAAAACATCAGCAGGAAAGAAACAGATACAAAAAAAACACGACACAAAACGCGCGTTTCGATCGACGAGAACTTCGTTAGATCCGATCCGATCGTGATTTTTTTAGTAGAATCAGGGCACGTGAAAGTAAGTCTTTTCGTGCGCGAGAGCGATATAGATTTAACGATCATCTTCTGTTGTTGGATATAACTCGCGCGCGGAGTACGCGTGGATACAGATTTCGAGATTATTTTAAAAGAAAGAAGGAGGAAGTTACAGGCACACATAACGCCTAAGGTTTTGGATCAGTAAAGGTATTAAATATATACATATCGTAATTGGAAATGCGTTTGAGGGCGATCCAGATCATCCTTTGCTCGATGTTCTGCGTCGACTGCTGCTTAGCGGTTCATTTACCGTCCTTGTTCGCCCCGAGCAGGTCGGGCGAAACGAAACCTGTCGCAAGTACGACTGCTGAACGAGTGGAAATCGATAATCGTTTGCCCGGGTCGATTGAGACGAAGCAGGCCGCGGTGAGATTTGAGAAACGGAGGAAACAGAGGTGTCCAGCCGCGTTCGATGGTGTAGCGTGCGATGCAGTCGCGAAAGATGTTCCGAAGTGTTTCCCTCGATTGCCTTTCAATGACTGGATTTCTGTCCATAAAAACGTGTTCTTCGGCGCGTCGAGTAGTAGTAATAACGGCGTCGTTATCAATGATAGCGATGATAGCGATAGTGAAGGAACGAGTCCGAGTAGTGTGAATGTAGTGAACGAGACCTTCGTGTTTTGTCCAGATACGCCGAGTTTAAGGAGATCGAGACATGACGAGAAAGCGAAAGACGCCTTCGCGAAGAAAACGGCGCAGCAGGAGACGAGCGATATAGACGCGAGGAAGATTTGGTACGAGAAACAAATGATCGAAGATAAGAAGAAGAAGAAGATTAAAGTGAATGGGAAAGTTTTTGTGAGAGGGGAGGTGCCGGAGAGGGATATTTTTGGCGAGAAGTGGTTCGGGAAAGTCGATGGGACCGTCGATGAGAAGCAAATGTTTGCGAAAAAAGCGAGTTTTAAGACGTGCGCGGTCGTTTCCTCTGGAAGCGCTTTGAAAGGGAAAAAATATGGCAAGACTATTGATGAGCACGGCGTCGTTATTAGATTGAATAATGCGCCTACGATTGGATACGAAGAAGACGTCGGGTCGTTCACGACTTTGAGATTAACGAATACTCAATACGAAGGCGTGAGAGAGTACGAGGACGAAACCGTGTTAACGAAATGGAACGGGAACCCGATGGATTTAATGCGTTTAGGGACGAAAAAAACGTACGCAATGAACCCCGCGTTTCGTCAATGGGCGCAACAACTCGATGATACTTTAAATAATCACATCGTCACCAGCGGATTATTAATGTTATTCTTGGCGTTGCAAAAATGTGAACGCGTCTCGGCTTTTGGGTTCGGCGGTAAAGAACTCGAGAAATGGTACTACGATAAACGACCGTCGGGGAAAATCCCAAAATCTGCGTGGTTAAGTAGCGGTAGAGGTGTCGTAAAATATGAAAATTGGAACCAAGTGAATGAAAAGGCGAGAGAGAACGCACTTTCTGGTGCGAAAGAGAATCGAAAACTAGCAGAACAACCAAAAGTGAAAGTCTACGGAAACAAGGATAAAAAGATTGGGACCATGCTCGGCATCGGTGCTGGGAAGACGGCAAGTTCTAGTAAAAAGAAACCGAAATCACCGCTTGATAGCAATAATAAGAAGGCAACGTTAGATAGTTTAGAATCAGCTGAAGAGGTTGAATCGGATATGATCAGGGGCGAGATCGAAGACGACGACGGCGGCGAAGAAAATGGAAATAGAAGAAGAAGAAGGAAACTGCTAAACATGGTATCGCACGTGATTTCGCGCGAGCGTCAGTGCATGGCATCTTTGGCCGATTTCGGGGTGATTAGTATTTACAGTTAATTAATATTAAATATAATATAATATATATATATATATTAGATTTACAGAAGAAGGAGTTCGTGGAATTTCTCGACGTTGAAAATTTGAATCGCGTCGTTTGTTAATTCGAGCTTAAGATCCAAGCGCGCAATCGAACGCATTAAAGCGTTTTCTTGAGCTCGTTTTGCTTCTTCTTCTAAATCAATAACCGTGACTACTTCTTGTTTTTGTTTCAACCTGTTATTCTTATTCTTATTAGTCGAAGCTTGTTGCTGAAGAAGAAGATGGTTACTTAAATCGTTTCGTTTCACGACTTCGTCGAGTCTAGCGATTGAAGCCAAAAGCTTCGCCTCTTGACCTGCAAAGTCTTTCGACTCTGAAACTTCCTGCTTCAAACGAAAACGCTTCGATTGCAAGTTCTGTCTCGGTGAAGTTGCGGATATCTTTGGTTGTTCTTCGTTCGCATCGTCTTTTTCTAAAAGTTGTTCTCTCTCTACTTCTTCTTCGTTGACCGGAGTCGAAGAAGGAGAATTTGTTGTTGTTGTTGTTGTCTTTGAGTGTTTGACCAAAGACGTACGACTTCGCTCGCGCAATTTTCGAATCGCACTCTGTCTCTTCTCACCTTCGGTAGGTTCTTCTTCGTCGTTCGATGTATTATTCCACCACGATATTGAAGTCATCGTCGTCGGCGATTCGTGGTCTTCTCGCGTCTGTACATCAGTAGAAGTTCTTTCTTCGGGTTCTAAAAAACGCACGTCAGGTTCCGAATGTCTCGGCACTCGCACTATTACTTCATCATCGGCATCATCAAAGCGAACGTGCTCGCGATCAGCACTCTCGACCGCGAACGTCACCGCGCTCATGCTCTTTCGCGCGTTCGCCGTCGTCGCATCCGTATCAAGCGCGGCAACACTACGAGCGAAATAAAAACTTGATCTGCTTCGACGACCGCGCAAAAATCGTTCGCAATCATCGCTGCGTTCGCGCTTACGTCTCTCAATCTCTCGCTCGATGCGTACGGTTTCCTCGCGGACCCATTTCAAGCTATTTGATTCGAACTCCAGTCTTCGCCGTCTCGTTTCCGCCGCCGATCGCGCCAGGTTTCTTTTATTATCTCTTCGGTCAACTCCAAAAACCGGCATATTAAAATTTTCTGAAGAGCGCATCAGCAAATTGGAAATTGGAAGAAGAAAAAAGCGAAGAAGAAAAAAGAGAGATCATCGGATAGTTTTGTTTCGTAAAGAAGTCTGTCACACACGCCGCGAGTGTTGTTCTTATTTGTATTTAGATATCACAAATCACGCATGAAATCGAGCGCGCTAAGGCTATGCGTTCATTCGTTCTTCGTCGATCGGCCAACGGGCCGATGCGGTGGATGTGCGAATAACGAACAAAGTAAATTCTCGATGGATCTTTTTTTCTTTGACGCCTTGACTGGACCCGTAAACTGAAGAACACGCGCGGATCAAAATAAGTACCAAACGAGAATAAACGCGGCGACGAGTATTGCAACGAACGACTCGTTTTCACGCATTCTTCGCTTTCATTCTCTCTCTGTCCGTTCCGTTCCGTCTCTGCAAAGACTGCGATCAAACTTTGACTCGAAAGAGAGAGTTGTTTGAAAAAACAAAAAAGAAGGGTGCCTTTGAGCGTTTTATGTTGCCCTCAAAAAAAGACCGCTTTTGCAAACACCACACTCAAGTTTCCTTTCCAACGCCTCTAGTTAATTAATTAAACTCGATTAATTCGAAAACACAGACATATACACACGAGCGTGGTTGATTACTCTATCATCGCGTTCGATTTTCTCTTAATACATAAGCATCGGTTGAACTTTTTTACCTCGCTAGTATTGAAAGAAGAATTTCAGAATCCCGGCCGTCAGGATTGCATTCGAGTTTAGGATCAACTTTTGACTTTCTTTTTCGGATCGCTTTGAGAGAGAGTAAGGGTAAGAGATTAAGATTTAGAGAGAGATTTAGAGAGATTTAGGGGCAAAAGATGGGGTTCTTTTCGAAGATGAACATACCGAAACCGCCAAAGTTAGACGAAGTAGGCGAAGAACTGGAGAGCGTAGAGATCAATTCTTCGGTAGCGATGGAACGACTGCGACGAGAAGAAGAGCAACGACGATTGTTGACGCCGATGGATTTGTTGCACATGGCTGCCTCTGATGGACAGCAACAACAACAGCAACAGCAACAACAACAGCAACAACAACAAGGATCACCGCAACCGATTCATCCAATGTTTAATAATCAACAACAACAACAACAACAAGGACCGCCGGTTCCGCCACCGGGGATGAGGCATCAACATCCGCAGCATAACAACAACGAAGGTGGCATGCCGCCGCCGAGAGGACCGCCGCCGCCGCCGATGGGTAATCATATGCACGCGTTTCCACCACTTGGGAGTAGCCCATCGCCGCCACCGAATGGGATGCATCATCCACCACCGCCACTGTTTGGAGGACATGGTCAGATGATGATGGGGCAAATGCAACCGCCGCTCGGGCCGCCGCCTCCTGGTTTTGATCATTCTCGCGGACCTCCTCATCACGGGGGTGGTGGTGGTGGGAGAGGACCGCCTCCACCGTTCGGTGGTCCAGGCGCTGGTGGACGAGGTAGTGGTCGAGGTGGTCGAGGAGGATATCATCATCCGGAAGATGGCTATAATAATAATAATAATAATAATAATAATAAGGAGAGACGCATTCGATCTGGACCATTGCGAGACGGACGCCCTCGATTCCAAGGTGAACTCATGACTGGCGAAGAGATTGAACAAATTTTGCGCATTCAATGGAAAGCGACGCATCCAAATTTCGATAAAGCGTACGCGAGCGATTACTATCATCAAGCTTTCTTGGCAAAAAATAATCCGCAGCGATTGCGCGAACCGTTTTGTCCAGAAGAGTTGAGAGAACTCCCGTCACATGTGAAGGAAAAGCGCGGCGAAGTTACATTCGTCCCAGGATTGGAAGGTTTAGGAAAAGTACCATTTGCTAACGTACAAACGCCTAAACAGTTGTTACAAATTCCAACTGGACCGGAGGAAGACGACGACGACGAAAACGACGACGAAAATGAACCGAAAGTTAGATTGGCAAACGAACCTTTACTCGCCGCGCGCATAATGATCGAAGACGCAATGCACTTATTATTAGACGTCGACGACATCGATAGATTACTTTCGAAGAATGAATTCTCCGCCGACGATGCGTTGAACAATAATGAAAAAGAAAACGAAGACAGCGAAGAGTTGAAGACTGTGAAACAAAAAACGAAAGAGTCGCTCTCTGAACGCAAGCGATTTCTTCTCGAAGGTTTAGTCTCAACGTTGAGACTTCCAGAGTCTCCAGTGCTTAATGGAGATGAATCCGATGCCGTTTTTCAAAGAATCACGTCTTTACCGAAAGGACGCGTAATGCTTTCGAGCGTTTTAAGAGCGCTTGATCCATCGTCTGCTGCTGCTAAGCATCTCGTCTGGGCGGTTTTTAGAAACGTCGGGAAAATTGCAAAGTCTGCTGAAAAATCAGCCGCGAAATCTGCGAAAGGTAATCGTGCTGCAGCCGCGGCGGCAGCCGCGTTTTCACAACAAGGCGTAATCACAGACGTTGACAAATTAATTCGCTCGGCGGCTCATGTTTCTTCTATGCTACCAAAAGAAGCAACTGAATCGGCTTTGGGTGCGATTATAGTAGGTATTTCCTATGCTGACACGCAAGGTTTAATCTTGAACTGTCTCACGAATAAGCGTTCACCGAGAGAATCTATTCAAGAATCGCTAGCGATCGTCGTCGAGCGCGGTAAAGTTGTCAAATGCAACGAATCCGAGTCTTGGAAAACCGCGCTCGGGTTTGCTTTCGATTTTTTCAACCGTCAAGCGCAAGCGTTGGTTTCAAATGAACGAAATAAAAGCGATCCCGATGCGTGCTTGTCAAGATCATTAATGCGAGCGCTTTTGCCTCAGTTAGACGATAAAGGTAAACAACGCATCGCAGAGTTGAACGCGTGCGCTTTTTAAAAAGCAAAGTGTTTTAAAAGCATCCACGACCCGCGATTTTAATTGGTCCGTGATGCTCATCATTAAAGAATAAGAGGTAGTAAAGAAAAATAAATATATATAGTTGTTTTGGTGGTGTTTTGAAATATTTAAGTACCGGTACAAAGTTATTATTATTACTAAAAATCGAAATCGGCCATTACGGCAAAGGCTCTGAGCCTGTACCTAGTCTATTTAAATGAACGTACGCATCAGTACCATAGCCATCCATGGATAATATTTGCAAATCACCCCCAAAATAGCGACAATACAATCGACTCAACGGCAAACCGTAGCCGTACCCAGCTAAAACTACCGGCGCCGATCCAGCACCGGCATCGGAGAATTCCATATCTTTCAAAGGCGAATCAGCAGTTGAATATAAATACGTCCAAATGTTTTTCAAACCAGATCTAGGAATACCCCCGCCTTCGTCGGAAATCTTTATACAAACATCTTCAGAACCTTCGGCGAGAACGACGCGAATAGCCGGAGCTGGGACGTCCGAATCTTTATACCGATCCGCAACTGCTCTCAATGAATTCTTAACGAGTTCAAAGACGACGTGATGAATATGTCCTGGAACGTACGCAAACGTAAGGTTTTCATCGCCAAAAATCTCAACCTCTGGTGCGTCTCCATACTGTCTCGCACATAAAGCTCTCGCGTCGTCTATGGCATCTTTCACGACGTCGAGTACTCTCGTCTTTGTGCATATTAAACCGACGTAATCTTTTTTCGCCGGTTCGTGTAATGCGACGTGTTGTCCAATGAGCATCCTAATACCAATTCTTGACATGTAAAACCCGTCAAGGAACTGATGAATTTCTGGAAGGTGCGCAATTCGATTTAGATCGATCGCTCCTTTTTTATTTTGTTCCGCTAACTCGTTCTTAAGCTCTAAAACCCCACTCGCTATCATTGGCACGACGTCGTTATGCCTTCTCATCACCGAAGATAACAACTCAGTAAAACTCTTCTCCCTCTCCATAGAATTAATTTCCTTCATTTCCCTAATCTCCTCGAACGATTCTACGTACCAATCTCTCACGGCTAAAACTTGCTGCTTCGTACTCAACCCGAACGGCAAGTTCTCCAACTCGGCAACGCGATGCGCCAATCGTATAGGTAACTCTTTATGTAAAAACTGCGCACTGAACAATAGCTGTTGATCTTTTGGATGATCCCCAAAGTCCATCATATATTTCAACGATACACCAGTTTGGTTCCTGAACGAACCGCGATAGATATCGTCCACTAACGTCTTTGAAAACTGCTCGGATAACGCTCGCCCTTTTACGTTCGTAGAACTATCACTCGTCGACGACGCAGACGACGAAGTCGTCGAAAATTGTCTCCTTCTGTCTCTTACGCCCGTTTTGCGATCTAAACCTCTCGCTACGGCCTCGAAATTGCTTAAATAATCCTCTCGCGCGCGATCTCCCATCGCGCCACTACTCTCGCGTCCACCGCTAAAACACCTTTTGCTAAAATATCCAACCAGACCATCAGCGCAACGACTGATTAAATCAGTTCTACAATGCACTCGATTTGCAACGAACTCTGCTCGAGTCAACAGAGACCGCGCGCTCTCGTAATTTCGATCGATCGCTCGTTTAACGACTATCTGCCCTTGCTTTCTCATTTCTGTTCTATTAAAGAAGTGGAAGTTATTATTTTATTTCTGTTCTGTCTCGCTAGATATGAAATTCTATCCTTTTCTTAAATTTAATATCTGACGGTGTTGCCTGCGAAAGTGTTCTGTTTTCTCTCGCTAGATATGAAATTCTATCCTTTTCTTAAACTTTTGATGTTTAATATCTGACGGTGTTGCCTGCGAAAGTGTTCTGTTTTCTCTCGCTAGATATGAAATTCTATCCTTTTCTTAAACTTTTGATGTTTAATATCTGACGGTGTTGCCTGCGAAAGTGCTGCTGAGATAATTTTAATAGACCAGCAATTCGAGAGTTAGTGTGTGTGTGTGTACTTCAAGCGTGATTTTGTGTGTATTCGATGAGCTTCTGTGAGTGATACGTGTGAAGCATAGGACGTTCTTATGCTGACACGTGAAAGCAAAAAAATCTTTTGTCATGCCGTACATTGTACTGCGAAAATTTGTTTCAACATTTCTATCGTTAAATATGCGCGCGTACTTTTTCTACCTCGCTTCGGTGAACTGAGGAGATGGAGATTTATTCGAGAACGATGATGCGTGTTCACTGGCAGTGCTTGCACCCGCTCTAGTAGTTCGTTCGTTTAACTTCTTGCATAAACCGGTGAGTCGCTCGTAGTTTTCCTGCGAGTCGCTTACGCAGCGTTCGATCGAGCGCTTCGGGGCGAGGACGAACAAGACGTCTTTCGCGCGCGAGACCGCGGTGTACAAAAGGTTTCTGCGTAACATTAAACCGTGTGCGGGGGATAAGCATAAGACGACGGCGGAATATTCGCAGCCTTGCGATTTATGCACGGTCATCGCCCACGCCGGTAATAGGTTTGCGAGAACTTCGTTTTTCGTGTATTCGACGGTTTTCTTCGCGCCAGTGCCAAACGTAACGCTCGTGATGGAGTTTTCAGTCGATTCGACGACGCCTAAATCACCGTTGAATATTTCTTTTTGGTAGTCGTTACGTTTTTGGAGCACGCGGTCACCTTTTCGGAGCTTTAAGATATCTTCGAGTTCTTCGTCGCCTCCTTTAAAACCGCCGTTACTGTTAAACAAAGAAGAAGAAAGTTCTTCTGTTTTCGCTGATATTATTTCGTCATCGTCTACGTTCTTCTTCTTTTTCTCCGAACCGGTGGCGTTTAGTTTCTCGCGTAAAAAGGCATTCAAAGTCGCCGTCGACGCGTTGCCGCGTCGCATGGGTGATAGGACTTGCAGTTTTTCTTTAGCCGCGATTTTGCGTTTTGGCAAAATATCGTCAATTATGAAACTTAAAATTTCCCTTGCCGTCTTGTCGTCCTCGCAATCGGTTGTATCGACCCATACGCAATCCGTAATTGTCGCGTCGCCTAAATCGATGTTTGTATTTCTGTCTATAGCCACTAATTCACTTCCGTTCCATATCGTTCTAACCATATCTTTAGGAAACTCGCCTCTATTAATTGCGTGCGCGGCGCTAACAATGTGTGATTTCTTCGCTTGGCGAAACACTTCGTCCAAATGCACGTGCGGACATCTTTTCGAAGCGATCAAATCTCTTAAAACTGCACCAGGCCCAACAGATGGAAGCTGGTCGGCATCACCTACGATTATTATTTGCGCTTTCGGTGGAATCGCATCAAGTAAAGCTGCGCAGAGAGGAGCGTCGAGCATAGATGTCTCATCGACAACGACAACGTCGCAATCTAACGGATTCGCGCGGTTCCTCGCGAAAATACCCTTAAAACTCAACGGGTTTGAATCATCAACGTTCGCATCGCCGCCGTTTTCATCGTTGTTGTTGTTGTTCCCATTCCCATTCGATGATGATTTATCACTACTATTAGAAGAATCTTCGCGAGAAGAAAAGTCTTTAAATTCAAGTAAACGATGAATGGTGGACGATTGTAATGGATTTGTCATCGATCTATTCGCGTTTCCCATTTCGGCCATGCGTTGCGCAGCTCTTCCAGTTGGCGCGCACATGACGACAGTTTTACCCATTGCTCGCATCAACCGAACGATGACATGCGTAGCGAACGTTTTTCCAGTTCCGGGACCGCCAGTTAAAGCGCACGCTGGTGCAGCTAAGGCGACGTTAAGAAATTCGAATTGTTTCGCGGATAGACCGTCGTTTGGACCCCAGTTTTCTTTCTGCGCCGTAAGCGAAAGCCATTTGGCCACGCGCGCTTTGTCAACTGCAAATTTTGGTCTACTAAATCGTCTCGTCAAATCATCCGCGATTGTTTTTTCGCACTCATGCAACGATCCATGGAAAACGTGCGTCTCGTCATCCCATTGCGCTAATGAAGCAATAGGCGCTTTCGATGCAAACTCGTTTTGATTTTGAAAGATGAAGATGTCGCCACAGTTTCTGGCCGTTTTTGCGGCTTCGATTAAAGTTTCATCTTTGATCGTTTGCGCACTATTTCCTAAAAGTTTCCTCGTATGTTCTTTTAAAAGTGGCCATGTCATATACGAGTGACCGTTCATTTGCGCGACGCGTTTTAACGACGAACGCATTGCGGCGGCTAATCTCGAAGGGTCGTCTGGAGATTTCTTCAATCTCGCGGCTATTTCATCAATCGCGTGGAACGAACATCCTTTGATATCGCTCAACGCCTTGAACGGATCGGCTTTGACGCGAATTTCCGTTTGTGAACCGTGCTTCAACGACGCTCTTCGAGCGATTAAAGGCGATGCACCTAACTCTTCCAAAAACGACGTCGCTTGCCGTTTCTGCGAAGACTCGTCCCACACGTTTTTCAATTTTATGGCAGTTTTCGCTCCAATACCTGGGACTTGCGCTAATATTTTTCCACCGTCTGGATCGTTAAGCGCCTCTAAAGCTTCTTTGCCTCCAAAGTGGTTCACAATCTTCTCAGCCGTTGCCGGTCCACAGCCTGGCAAAATGCCGGACGATAAATATTGAATAACGCCTCGATCGTCTTGAGGGACTTCGATCTCAACCGGTTTCGTCGTAACGAACTCGATACCGAACTTTGGATTTGTTCTCCAATACCCGCATAACTTCAAATGTTGTCCCACGCCTACGTTTGGTATATCGCCAACGACCGTGATCGTCGCCGCTGGTTCTTTTTGACCTTGTTTCGGTCTTCTATTCGGTTTCGTTAAAGCTCCTTTCGGCAACGCCCTCAAGACGTCTTCGTTAGTGCATAAAACTCTCGCGATTGTATATCCAGTATCGGGCGCGTGAAACGTCACTCTGTGTATCTCGCCACTAATTTGTTGTTGCTGTTGTTGATGATTTTTTTGTTCTCTATTAATATTATTACTACTTGCATTCGTGTTTTTTGGCGTCATCATTTTTGTCGTCGTCATACTTTCCATTAGCGGTCTCTTCAACTTCGACAAAGTACCAGACGACGACGACGAAGAAGAAGAAGAAGAAGAAGAAGAAGAAGAAGACGTGGTACTATATTCAGAACTCATCCTTCTCGTCTCATCAGCGATCTCTCGCTCTGGGTTATTAATCGCCTTCGTCGTCGTCGTCGTCGTCGTCGTCGTCCTCGCCGTCGTAAACAAACCATCAACGCTCGAAGATCCAGATCGACTCCTCGCGACCGCGCTGCTGCTGCTCCTCCTCCTCCTCCTACTACTACCGAACGCCGCGCTCGTTCGCTCGCGGCAGCAGTACCGCGTCTCGATACCTTCTGCGCCTCGCAAACTCTCGAAGACGTTCATCACCGCGCGAGCTTCCATGCGCGCGCTTACCCTCCAAGCTCCTCGTTTCCTTGTCATCATTTTCCCCATAAACATCATCATCATCGACAAGCTCGTTCGCCGTATTCCGTCTGCGCTGTTCCTCTTCGAGTCTCGACCCAGTCCTGGCAACGTTCGAATCGGTCGAATTCTTCCTGCGGCACAAGAACTCATTCAAGAGATCGATCTTTCGATCTTCCTTGATACGGACTTAGGGCAATGCAAAGGACAGAAACAAACGAAGCGCAAACACGGGGACTGCTTCTCTGTCGCTCTGCTTCTGTTTCTTTCTCGACGTGCGTATTTCTTTTTTGATCTTTTAAACGAGGCGGATCGATTAAAACCGTAAAAGGTATTCCGTAAATGTGAAGAAATGTAAATTAAAGATATGGGGGATTTTCAGCTCAAAACAAATGAAACCCTAAATTCATTACACTCCCCCTTAGCAGTGCGTGTCTCCCGTCTCTCCCTTTATTCGTTTAATTAATTCAGGGATCAGTAGAGAACGGACCAATGAGCGGATTTTAACCCTGTTTTCTTATCACAGAGGCGTATTTTGATGTAAGTATGAACGGTGAAGGTACTGCGAATTCATAGACGGACATGCAAAACCCTAAACTCAGAGCGATTTCCCGCCAAAAAACCCTAAACCCTAAATTCGTAGGGATTTCCTTTTCCAAGAAAAGTCGAAACAGTGCAATGAAAACTATCAGTGATTCGACGCGCTAAATCAAAAAGATGTCAGTGATCGCGAGATGCTTTAATTTAACGAGCAGATCGATGCAGAGGTCTGCCAGGAAGGCCATCGTCAGTAGATCGAGGTGAGTTCTATTTTCGCTTTGATGCGTTTAAGTTCGTTTTCGTTCGTTTGTTTGTGCGTGCATTTTGGCCTACATTCGTTTTCTAATTTCGAGAGCGAATCGTTGGTTTTGTTTTGTTCGCGAGGCGTTTTAAAAGTGATCGCATGTACTGACTCGCGGTTCAAATTTGTAGACCGTATGCAGCGGTGGCCGCGCTTAATAAGAAGGAGTTCGTGAAAGAAGTCGCCGAAGCGGCTGGCGTGGAGAGGAAAGTCGCCGAATCGTGCGTAAATGCGATGATTGGAGTCATCACGGCCACGGTCGCTTCTGGCGAGAAGGTGACCTTGACCGGTTTCGGTACGTTCGAGAGAAGGGCGAGGGCGGCGAGAGAGGGGAGAAATCCGAAGACTGGCGAACCGTTGAAGATTGCGGCCACGCTCGCGCCGGCGTTTTCGCCAGGTAAATTGTTCAAAGATGCCGTTAAAAAGTAAACGACAACGAACGAATGAATGAATGAATGAATATAATGATAATATAACGAACGAAAGATAAATAAATACCTCCTAAAAATTGGACATTGGATATACTACACGTACATACACGTTATATATAGATATGTAGTTCATCATCGTCAGCGTGTGTGCATTAAACGCGGAGAGTTTTTAACCAAAGTTTTGATATCGATATCATCGCCGAAGATAACGATAACGAAGAATATACCCATTCATTACTTATCAAATCGCTTACGCGTTTGTCGCGAATCCATTCTAAATCCGCGGTGACTAATATCAAATCCATGACATCTTTGATTATCGATTTCGTCGCGTTTGATCTTTTAAAGCGCAGTTCATCAAACTCTTCTTCTTCTTCTTCTTCCTCTAATAACCAACCGTCGTCGTCATCTTTTTCGTTCTTTTTCTTCTTCCTCTCAATGATTTGCGTTTTCTTTTGTGGTGATAAGTTCGTCATCACGCCCGCTAAAAAAGATCTATAACTCGTTATCTCCTTCGATGGTATCGTTGCTGCGACGTAGGCTCGCTCTTGCTCGTCTATAATATCTCTCAACTCTAAAACTTTCAACGGTATAGACGATAAGTACATCAAGAACTCCACTTTCATCGCCATAACCTTCAACTCTCGCTGATCATTAGCCTTAAAAACGCCAACGTTCGATAACCATACGCCTTGCTCGATAAAATAATAAGCCGCCTCTGTGAAATACGCGAGGAACTCCAGACTAAACCTGAACATAACCGCATTCGCGTTCGCGTCATAATCATTAACAACACTTGAATCATCAGCATCGTCACGACGATCGATCCAAATCTTCCAAAACCTCTCGCGAGCTTCCAACGAGAACCTCAAGAACTTCCCTAGTCTCAAAGAACCCCTCGAAAGTCCAATACTTTTCGATAACTTCCTCATCTTCTTCGCAAACACGATTTCGGTCTGTCCCAAATCATCAGCTCTTTTCGTACTACTACTACTCTCACCGTTGAAACTCAAGGCTAACACGATCGCGAGATATTTCACTATTTTCAAAGTCTTATCGATCCCCTCTCTCGTCTCTAAGAGCTTCGCTACGTTCTCTAAGAACTCTGTTGATCCCATTTTCTTCTTCTTCTTCTTCTTCTTCTTCTTCGTTTCAACTGTTTCCACTTCTGTAGCAGTAGTAAGGGCGATGATTGAGTTCGTATCGGGGAAAAAGTTGCGTCCACGGAAAGATAACGATTTCGATATCATCTTCCCCGATCTCTTTTGTTCTTTCGCGTAGAAAACTAAGTATTACGCAATAGAGAGAGTTATAGAGAGAGTAAATATGATGTGAAGAGAGATGTTGCACGAATTCGTTCTGCTGGATGTTATAGAAAATGTGTCCACTCTTTCTCTCTTTGCGCGCGGTCTAATGCGAGACCTGCGAGATCGCGCTCTCAATGAAACGCACTGAAAATCGCACGACACACCGACGTCGTGTTCATGTCTCCTCTCCTTGATTTCTGAAGCGATCTAATTTGGCAGTGCGAAGATAACTCGCAAGTTCAAAACGACCACGTGAAATTTCTCTCTCTTTGTCTCTGTAAAACGTAGCACACGTAACAGAGTTCTTTGAAAAAACGCGCGCGTCTAATGCGAGACCTGCGAGATCGCGCTCTCAATGAAACGCACCGAAAATCGTACGACACACCAACGTCGTGTTCATGTCTCCTCTCCGTGATTTCTGAAGCGATCTAATCTGGCAGTAGGAAGATAACTCGCAAGTTCAAAACGACCACGTGAAATTTCTCTCTCGCTCTCACTGCTGCTCGAAAAAACACAGAGAAAGGCAGCGGTCCAATTTCCAAACCATGCGGCATTAAAAACATCTTCGTAATCAAATCGATAGCTCAAAAAAGGAACAAATCGTCTGCGTCGCATAGCTCATCCGCGCGATCTCTTTTCAAAATGTTCGAATCGTGCTGCGGCGGCGCTCGCGCAGAGGAACAAAAAGAACCGAGGAATAAATCCATCGCAACGAATTCGATGATCGATGAGACCACGGATGGGATCTCTTTAGGGAACGGATGGCAAAGATGGGTGGATTTCGAAGAGCGCAGGTATTACTATTCAAAGGGCGGGGTAACGACGTGGGAGGAACCGCAGAAGGAGGATTTGATCGAAGAGAAACAGGCGGAGAAGAAGTGATCGCGAGAGACACGGTAGAGAGAGAGAGAGAGAGAGTAAATGAGTACGCGAGAAGAATTGATGGAAGAAGGAATTCGTGATTTGGATGTGTAACGAAACGTTTTAGCATACGTACGCGTGTTTTTATTTTATTTGTATACATTATTATCATCATTATCATTATTATTATTATTATTGGTATTAAATATATCACGGTACTGCTAGAATACTAACGCTAATGGGAACAGAAAACATTATAATTCGCCGAGTTCCTTGTTCGCTAAGAACTCGATCACGAGCGGGATCGATTCTTGTAACCTCCTGCCGGCCATCGCTAAGTTCGCTAAGAACTCGTCTTGCGTGGCGTGCGGACCATCGACGATATCCGTGATCGCCTTCACGCAGAGGAATGGGACGTTGAACATCGCGCAGACGTGCGCGATCGCGCACGCTTCCATTTCTTTCACGCTCGCGTCGTTCTTCTCCATCATCTCTCTGTCCGTATCCGTGGCGTCTAAGGAGTTCCCGGTCGTGCATACGCCGCCTTTTAACTCTTTCATTCGATCGCGCAGGTTCGGCGTCTCTAAAGTTTTATAGCAACCGACGCCGTACTCTGCATATCCAGGAATTGGTATTCTCCTATCGTGATATTTCACTTCGTCGATTAAATAAACGTCCCCGATCTTCGACCCTTTCCTCGCGAACCCGCCAGCCGTTCCACAGTTCACTACGACGTCGGGTTCATGTGTCTTCAGGACTTCATAGCACGCTAAAGCGGCTCCGACGGTACCGACTGAATCGACTTTAAATGTCTTATCGACGCCGCACGTACAGACCACGATCTCGATTTCATCATCGTCATCGTTGAAAGAAACGAAACCAGAGCGCACTTGAGAGGGCAACGGCGCGTGTTTATGAGATTTCGGACATTTTTCCAATCGAAGTTTCGTGATTAATGGTTCGGCTTCGGCTTCCATCGCGATTAAGATTGCGATCGTTTTGATTCGTTTCTGCGACGTCATCTTTGATATATTTTACTTAGTTATTGATAGTTTGTGTGTGTGTGTGTGTGTG